>Ga0209101_1000310_pt1 | contig 40898 bp, 34 predicted proteins | sample ConPoolayeCmetaG_FD_185481 | JGI IMG/M metagenome (GOLD analysis project Ga0209101, IMG submission 185481) | Hot spring microbial mat communities from California, USA to study Microbial Dark Matter (Phase II) - Cone Pool mat layer C metaG... ...
ACCCTCGCCTTTCTGATGCTGGCGATCTTTTGCTGGTTCGTGGCGTTTAACGGCATTGACACCTGGTTCACCTCGTTTGGGGTGACGGTGCTGGGCCTCACGCCGGGCCAGGCCGGGCAGATCTTTAGCGTGGCCCTCATCGCCTTCATCCTCTTTGCCATCCCGGCCGGCTTTATCGGCACGCGCTTTAGCCGCCGGTGGACGATCATCGCTGGCCTGGCGTTGTTCATCGGGGTGCTGATCGTCATCAATCTGTTGCCCAACATCATCGTGACCGTAGTCTTGCTGGCGATTGGCGGCGCAAGCTGGGCCCTGGTGAACATCAATTCCCTGCCGATGGTGGTAGACACCAGCACCGACGAGCGGATGCTGGGCACCTTCACCGGCATGTACTACATCGCCTCGCAATTGGCGGCCATCCTGGGGCCGGCCATCACCGGTGGGGTGGTGGACCTGTCCGGCGGCGATTTTCGCATGGTCTTTATCGTTGGACCGGTCTTCTTTGGGCTGGCGATCCTGGCGATGCTCTTTGTCCGGCGCGGCGAGGCTAAACGGGTGGATGCCCGGGGCCGGGCGATAGAATAGTAGCCTTCCCTCCATGCCAAGCCCCCGACCGCATGGTCGGGGGCTTTTTCTCTATCAAAGCAGGGGATGGTTCAAAATTGGTTGACACTTTTGTGACCGAAGGCCCTCATTGCCCCTCCCCCCTGGCCTTGCGATCAGGGGAGAGGGGAGATAAGGAAAGGGTTTTGCGGCGGGCGGCTTCGCCGCCCGCCGCAAAACCCCGCTCCCTGCCCCTCCCCTCGCCCGCCGTTCCAGGCGAGCGGGAGAGGGGAGGGGCAGGGAGAGGAGTGAGGATTTTAACGCCCGTAAAAAGTGTAAACCAATTTCCCCAGAAAATTGAACCATCCCCAAAGCAGCCCCAGATTCGTGGGATGCTCCAGGCGGGTATGTCACCCGCGCCCTACGAAGGAGCAGCGAAGGCCATGCCGCGCTCTGGATAGGCCCGGTCCTCCAGTTCGGCGATGAATCTGTCGGCGGCCATGCCGGCCACGGCGCCGGTCCCCACGGCCACCGCTACCTGCTGATAGAGCCGATCCTGCACGTCGCCAGCGGCAAAGACGCCAGGCACGCTGGTGCGCTGATGCCGGTCAGTGACGATATAGCCCCCTTCATCCAGTGTCAACTGTCCCCGGAACAGTTCGGTGTTAGGGGTCATGCCGACATAGATGAATACCCCTTCTATCGCCAGGGTGGACTCCGCACCGGTCTTGAGATGGCGCAGGCGCAGGGACTTGACCCCGGAATCGTCACCCTCAATAGCCGTGACCACGGTATCCCATATGAAATCCACCTTGCCGCTGCGTTCGGCACGCTCCTGGAGGATCGGCTCGGCCCGCAGCCGGTCGCGCCGGTGGATGACAGTGATCCGGGAGGCCAGGCGGGTCAGGTAGTTGGCCTCTTCCAGGGCGCTGTTGCCCCCGCCCACCACGGCCACCGGCAGGTCACGGTAAAAGAACCCGTCGCAGGTGGCGCAATAGCTCACGCCCCGGCCGAGGTACTCCGTCTCGCCAGGGACGCCCAGCTTGCGGGGGGTGGCCCCGGTGGCAATGATGAGGGCGCGCGCCTGATAATTCTGGGCATGGGTGGTGATCGTGAATGGGTGCTGGTTCAGATCAACGGCCTTCACCACGTCCATCACCACCTCGGCTCCAAAGCGGCGAGCCTGATCTTGCATGGTTTCCATCAATTCAAAGCCGTTCACGCCGTCCTTGAACCCGGGGTAGTTTTCGATCTCGGCGGTGGTGCCGGCCTGGCCGCCCGCGACCGGTCCAGCCACGACCAGGGTGGACCTCCTGGCCCGGGCGGTGTAGATGGCGGCGGTCAGGCCAGCCGGGCCAGAGCCAATGATGATCACGTCGTGCATGTATAACCTCCTTGCATAATATATGCTCGCCAGGGGTCTGCGACCTCGCGCCAGCGGCAACACACCCGCCGCGAGCGTGACCACACCAACCGCGAGCGTGACCTCCCCGTATAATATGCGCTCACGCGGGGTCTGCGACCCCGCGCCAGCGGCAACACACCCGCCGCGAGCAGGGACATCTCATACCTCGCTATTGCGGGTTGCGGATCATCCCAAACTTGCCAGCACCCGGCGCGTCACCTCAGCTACCAGGGCATCATCGGCGGCTGAAGAGGGGGCGGCATCGCACAGGCCACAGGCGGCACACAGCTCGGCCTCCTCGGCTGGCGACATCTGCCCCCGCAGGCGGCGCGCGGCGATGAGCTTTTGGGCTTCCCTGGGGGGCAACGCGCTGCCGCCGCCCAGCCTGGTCACCAGGAACGTCACCTCGGCGGCGTGCTCCACCTTTTCCGTCTTGAGATAGGCGTCCATCAGGTCGCGCCCCACGGTGACACTGCCGTGACGTTGCAGCACCAGGGCATCGTGATGCTCGATGAGGTGACCCATGACGCCTGGCCCCTCCGGGCTGCCGGGCATGGCATATTCCGTGATGGGAATGACGCCCAGGTTAACGATCACCTCCGGCAACAGACAGCGGGCGATAGGGAAGCCGGCGATGCTCAGGGCGATGCTGTAGGGTGGGTGAGCATGGACCACGGCATTAACGTCCGGGCGACGGCGATAGGCTTCCAGGTGCAGGGGTAGTTCAGAGGTGGGGCGATGACGATTGGCGCCGTAAAGGGGGCTGGGCTGAGGCTGGCCGGCCAGGTCCACCACCACCAGGTCTTCGCTTGTGACGAACCCTTTGCTCAGGCCACTGGGTGTCACCAGGATGCGATCTGGCCCCAGCCGGGTGGAGACATTGCCGTCAGTCGCCGGAACCCAGCCGTGTTCATAAAGCAATCGGCACACCCGCACGATCTCGTCACGCTGGTGACTCTCGATCTGGCGTTGGTGGTAGGTGCTCAAAGCTTCCCCCTTGACGGGCGGTAGAAAATAGGGTACAATTTGAAGCGTGCCGAGGTGGCGGAACAGGCAGACGCGCTACGTTCAGGGCGTAGTGGGCAAGCGCCCGTAAGGGTTCAAATCCCTTCCTCGGCACCAGGTTTATATTTACTACCGCATATGGGTATATTCGTATGCGGTTTTTTCATGATCGGGAGCGGCGTGTCTGCCAGACCTATCGGATTATACACCAAAACCGGTGAGTGAGCAACTTGTGACAAGGGCCCCGCTGTTCAGCCAGCGCTGGCTCCGGGCCTGGTACGCACGGTGGCAAAGGCGCGCCAATTCACCCTGAGAGAGGAGCGCACTCGTGTCCCGGATCGCCACGCTCCGCAACGTGCTCTTCCTCGCCGGGCTATCGGACCAGGAGCTAGAGGCCCTGGCCGGTAGCCTGGAACGACATGCCTTTGACAAAGGCCAGGTCATCTTTTACCAGGGCGAACCCGGTCAGACCATGTATGTTATCGAAACCGGCCGGGTGCGCATCTTTATCCTCAGCGAAACCGGCCAGGAACTTTCGGTCAATATCTATGGCCCCGGGGAGGCCTTTGGCGAACTGGCCCTTCTGGACGGCCAACCCCGCTCGGCCGGGGCCGTCGCCATGACCAAAACCACGACCCTGGCCCTGCGCCGGGACGACTTTTTGCACTATCTGGAGACCTACCCCGGCGTGGCCCGGCGCATCATCGAAGTGTTGAGCGCACGCTTGCGCTACACCACCGCCTACGCCGAGAGCCTGGCCTTTCTCCACGTCCGGGGCCGCGTGGCCGCCAGGCTCCTGGAGTTGGCCGGGTGCCACGGCGAGCGCACGGCTGGTCGGGCGGTCGAGCTGCGGCTGACCCAGGCCGAACTGGCCAGCCTGGTGGGGGCGACCCGCGAGAGCGTCAACCAGGCCCTGCGGACCTTGCGTGAACAAGGGCTGATCGCCATCGAGCGGCAAAAGATCATCCTCCTGGATCGCCCGGGCCTGGAGAAGCAGGTCTCGCCTTAAACCCACGCCCAATCCGGTCGCGGGCTGGTAACAGGGTGAGCTGTACTCCCCAACCTGGCATCTGGTCGCGCGAAATAGTGTACACAGTTGACACTATGCGACCGGCGTGCTATACTGAAAGCCGACTCGAACAATCGGAGGACACCGATGGCTGTACGCATGGGGTCCCGAGAGGCCCGCAAGAACTTTCCCGACCTGGTGGGCCGCGTCCACTATGGCGAGCAGACGGTCATCATCGAGCGCGCCGGCAAGCCCATGGCGGCCGTCATCCCCATCGAGATGTACCAGCGGCTCGTGGCCGAGCGCGAGGCCCGGTTCCAGGTGTTGGAACGGATCCGCAGCCGCTTGCCAGATACCGCGCCGGAGGAAGTGGCGCAGGACGTGGCCGAGGCCGTGGCTGCGGTGAGGGCTGCCGATGCTCAAGGCCACGCTTGATACCAACGTGTTCGTGAGTAGCCTGCTGGTCAAGACGGGGCTGCCGGCCCAGGTGTTGAACGCCTGGCGTGAGCGACGGTACGTGCTGGTCACCTCGCCGGCCATCGTGGCCGAGATCCGGGCCACGTTGAGCTATCCGCGCATCCGGCGCAAGTACCCCATCCCTGACGAGGACATCCAGCAATTGCTCACGCTCCTGGAGCAGGACGCGCTGGTGGTTCCGGGCGACGCCGATGGGGCGAGCGCCGTGCCAGCGGACCCGGCCGACGAGCGGGTGCTGGCCTGCGCCGTCGTAGCCGGGGCCGACGTGATCGTCAGCGGCGCCCGGCATCTGCTGGACCTGGGCGCGTACTGCGGCATCCCGATCCTGACCGTCCGCGAGTTCCTGGAGCGGCTGGAGTAGGGGCGTCGCATTCCCCACACGATGCCAGTGAACCGAGGCCACGCCCCTGGCGAGGCAGCGGGCAGCGTTTGGACCGCGAAACCCACGAAACCGCGCCGTTCGGGGTTTTTCGTAACGTCCGTAGTACAAACTTCGGGCGACAATCAGAGACCCTTCGGGTTTCGGAAACCCGAAGGGTCTGGTTCACAAAGGGGTGCCCCGGCCCAGGGCCTGTCCGGGCGTGCTTTGCACGGGACGAACCCAGGGGCCGGGGCTATTTTTTGTTCGCCCGAGCCAACCCTCACCCCCATCCCCTCTCCCTGGTAGGGAGAGGGGAGTAGGGACATATGCGTCAACTTAATACTACAACCACATCTGGCCCAAGTGGTCATTCTGAGCGACCGAAGGGAGCGAAGAATCTCGTTCCTGGCAGGCGGTTCTTTACCACAATAACGGGTTTCTTCGTCGCTTCGCTCCTCAGAATGACGAAATGCGGTTGTAGCTCGAGTTTAGACGAAATTGCTCAAAATCGGAACATATGTTCTAGATAAACGGCCCAACCTAACCTTAAAATGATGAATTTCGTTCCTCAGGCTACTAGTCAAGCAGGAAAAAATATGCTATAATTCGGTGGGACAAAGTGGGATAAAATGGGATAAAATTACCAACAGGTGGGGATATGTTTCTGGGTGAGCATGAGCATGTCATTGACAACAAGGGTCGCCTCAGCATCCCGGCCCGGTTTCGGCCCCCGTTGGAGGACGGCCTGATCATTACCCGGGGCCTGGGTGATTACTTGATGGTCTTTCCCCCGGCTGACTGGGACCGCTTTATCACTGACCTGCGCCAACGCGAGTTGGACCTGGATCAATCCCAGACTATATCCCGTTTTCTGTTTGCCAAAGCTTCTTATTGCAATCTCGACGATCACGGCCGGGTCTTGATCCCGGCGTCACTGCGCCAGTATGCCCACCTGGACACCGCAGTGGCTGTGGTGGGTGTGAACACCCACCTGGAGATCTGGAACCGCGAACGCTGGCGCGCTGAGGAAGCACGGGTGGAACGCGAGGGCTTGCAGATCGCCACCGAGCGGTTCCGGGGCCTGTGGATCTAGCATTATGGCCCTCTCTATTGTAACACACCCTGTCAATGTGTTACCACTGACATCCGGGCATAACTTCTGTCAGGGAGAGAACAAGGGTAAAGCCTTTGTAACTGCCTACCCTGAACCCTCCCGCAGGTTAGAAAGGGGCTGGCAACCGATGCAGCCGGTCATCTGGGCGTGCTCTGGTCTGGTCATTGCGCCCAAACCTGCGGGAGGGTAGGTAGTTACAAGCCTTTCTGGTTTTTTGCGGCGGCTTCGCCGCCGCAAAAAACCCCTAGGAGGCATTCTTTTCCCTCCCCCACCAGGGACACGAAGTGGGGAGTGGATCAGTGTCCTCATGCGTTTAAATTACGCACGGATGTCAAGTTACCAGGCGGGGGCCGGTGATGTGACCGGTTACCCGGAAGCGGGCCATATCCCCGTCTTACTGGACCAGGTCCTGGCCTGGCTGAACCCCCAGCCGGGCCAGGTGATCGTTGACGGGACGGTGGGAGCCGGGGGACACGCGGCGGCGATCCTGGAACGGTCCGCCCCGGATGGTCGGTTGCTGGGCCTGGATGTGGACCCGGCGGCCCTGGCCCTGGCCCGGTTGCGCCTGGCGCCTTACGGTCGGCGGGTTACCCTGGTGCAGGCGAACTATGAACAACTGCATCACGTCGCCCCGGCGCATGGTTTTGCGGCCGTCCACGGGATCCTTTTGGACCTGGGGCTTTCGTCCCACCAGTTGGCAGACCCGGCCCGGGGCTTTTCCTTTCAGACCGATGGCCCCCTGGATATGCGCTTTGATCCCCAGGGCGGACGGACGGCCGGTGACCTGGTGAACCGGGCCTCACTGGCCGAATTGACGCGGATCATCGCCGTATACGGTGAGGAACCCCAGGCCCGGCGCGTTGCGGCCGCCATCGTGGCCCATCGTCCGTTGCATACCACCGGCGAGTTGGCCCAGGTGGTTTCCCAAGCCATCGGTGGCCGGCGGGGGCGCCGGATCCACCCGGCCACCCGCACCTTCCAGGCCCTGCGCATCGCGGTCAACGACGAGCTGGGCTGCCTGGAACGCGGTCTATGTGCCGCCCGGGACCTGCTGGCTCCCGGCGGTCGTCTGGTAGTTATCGCCTTTCATTCCCTGGAGGACCGCCTGGTGAAACACTTTTTCCAACGCGAGGCCCGGGATTGCCTCTGCCCGGCGGGGTGGCCCATCTGCACCTGTGGGCATCAGGCCAGCCTGGTCGTGTTGACGCGCAAGCCTGTGCGGCCCACCCCGGCCGAGGTGGAATACAACCCCCGGTCCCGCAGCGCCCGCTTGCGCGCCGCCCGCAAATTGTAAGATTTCAACATGACTCACCAGACCGAGACCATTAATCCCTCGCCCCTTGTGGCTCGCTGGCAGTGGCAGCAGCGACTGGAGGCCCAGGGTTTCAAACCCCTGCTGGCCCTCTTTGCTCTGGTCTGCGTGATGTGCCTGCTTTATCTTTATCAGACCAGCAACCTGGCAACTGCCACGTATACGATTGCTCATCTGGAGGCCACTCGCGCCCAACTCCTGCGCCGCCACGAGCAACTGGAGGCAGAGGCAGCCCAACTCGAAAGCCTGGAACGGGTCTACCGCGAGGCCAGCAGTCGGTTGGGTATGGTTGAAGCGACCGAGGTGCATTATCTGCTCGTGGCCAACCTGCCGGCGGAGGAACCGGTAGTTCACGCCTTTGCGCCGGGTCGGCCGGCCAGCGCCGCGTCCGGCTCCGCTGACTCCGAGACTTTTTCCCTCGCCGACATCTGGCAGATCGTCGTAGATCAATTCCTGGTCTGGGGTGGTTTGCCGGTCCGCTCCGAAGTAGGGCAGGCTATGCCCGCCAGATGATGGACAAGAGATGTCATTCTCACCTGAGATACCCAGGGAGGAATACCGCCGCCGTTGGCAACGACTCATGCCGCTGGTCCTGATCCTGGCCGGGGGGGCAGTGTTGGTGGCGATCAAGTTGGGCCAATGGCAAGTCCAGGAACGCCGTGTCCTGGCGGCCCGGGCCGAGGAGATGCGCTACTATGAGGAAATCATCCCCCCGCGCCGGGGGCGCATCTTTGATCGCTCCGGGCACGCCCTGGCGGTCAACCTGCCCTGTTTCGCGGTAGGCGCGACGCCCCGGCTGATCACTGACCCGGCCGGTACAGCCGACAGGCTGTCGTTGGTGCTGAACATGTCCCGCGCCGAGCTGGCGCGCCGCCTTACGTCCGACCAGGCCTGGGTTTTGCTGAGCCGTCACGTGTCTGTGGACACGGCCGAGCGTATTCGGACTATGAACCTGCCAGGCATCCAGTTAGATGAAGAATCGCGACGGGTCTATCCGGGCGGCTCCCTGGCAGCCCATGTGGTGGGTTTTGTAACCTGGGATGGGGTGGGCTACTATGGCATCGAGGGTGAACATGACCGGGTCTTGCGCGGCGTGGCCGGGACGGTGATCGGCGAATGGGACCCCCACCGGGACATGGCCATTGCCGGGACCGCGCGCTACTTCTCGCCGGCCCGTGATGGCAGCGATTTCTACCTGACCATTGACCGGGCCGTACAAAGCGTCGTTGAAGAGGAGTTGGAACGAGGACTCAAAGAGTATGGGGGCACCGGCGGCAGTATCATTGTAGTGGAGGTGCGCACTGGCTATATCCTGGCCATGGCCAGCCGCCCCACGTTCGATCCCAATGAGTTTGCGGATCGACCGCCAGAGCAGTTTGTGAACCCGGCCATCAGCGCCCATTATGAGCCAGGCTCCGTATTCAAGCTGGTGACGATGGCGGCGGCGTTGGATAGTGGGGCGCTCCGACCAGAGGATAGCTTTTATTGTGCTGGCGAGCTGGCCATCGGGGGGCAGATCCTGCGCCCCTGGGACCGCAAGGCCCATGGCCTGGAGACCATGACCGAGGTCCTGGCGCACTCGTGTAACGTCGGCGCGGCTTATGCCAGCACCCGGGTCGGCGCAGAGGCTTTTTACCGCTACGTGTTCGATTTTGGGTTTGCCCAACCCACCGGCATCGAGTTACAAGGCGAAGCGAAAGGCAAGGTGCTGCGTCCCGGGGAGGGGGATTGGTATCCTATCAACCTGGGGACGAACGCCTTCGGCCAGGGTCTGGCAGTCACACCCCTCCAGATGATCATGGCCGTGGCGACCATCGCCAACGATGGGGTCCGTATGAAACCCCAGATCGTGGCGCGCGTTGTCCACCCCGATCAACAAGCTGTGACCACGCCGGTGGCAGTGAGCCGGGTTATTCGCCCGGCGGCGGCGCGGGACTTGACCGCCATGATGGTAAACGCCGTGGAGGCCGAGACCGGGCTGGCTCAGGTGCCGGGGTATCGCGTGGCCGGCAAGACCGGTACAGCCCAGATCCCCATCGCCGGCGAATACGATCCCCGCTGGACCATCGCCAGCTTTGTGGGGTTCCTGCCCGCCGATGACCCGCAGATCGTGATCCTGGTCAAGATTGACCGGCCCACGGCTGACCAGTGGGGGTCCAGGGTGGCGGCCCCGGTCTTTAGCCGGGTGGCCCGAAGACTGGTGGTGCTGTTGGGCATCCCACCGGATGACCAACGGTAGCTAAGCGCTGGAAGCTGGCAATGAGGTGAGGTTCATGCTCACGCTGGGTGATGTTCTGGCCGGATTGCGTTATGAACCGCCGCCCGCGTGCGCCCCGCTCCCGCCCCTGGCGCGTGCCGCTGGCGGTTTCACCTTCAGCGGGGTGATCATTGACTCACGGCAGGTTCGGCCGGGCAGCTTGTTTGTGGCCCTGGTCGGCGAGCACGGTGATGGTCATGCCTATGTGCATGATGCCTTGCGCCGGGGGGCAGCCGGGGCACTCATCCATCGCCCTGACGCCGGGGCCGGGATCGCCGTTCCCCTGATCCAGGCCACCGAGGCTCAGGCCCCAGACCGTTTGGATGAGCTAAAGCCGCCGCTGTTGATCCAGACTGGGGATACCCTGACGGGGCTGCAACGCCTTGCCGCCTACTGGCGGGCTTGCAGTGCCGCCGGGCGCGATGTGCCGGTGGTGGCCATCACCGGCAGCGTGGGCAAGACTACCACCAAAGAGGTCATCGCCGGCGTATTGGCGCAGCGCTACCAGGTGCTCAAGAACCCCGGCAACCTGAACAACGAGATCGGCCTGCCGTTGACGCTGCTGCAAATGACCGGCGGCGAGGAACGGGTGGTGCTGGAGATGGGCATGTATGCCCGGGGTGAGATCGATCTGTTGTGCCGCCTGGCCCGGCCGCGCACCGGCGTGGTTACCAACGTGGGGCCGGTTCACCTCAGTCGCCTGGGGACGATGGAAGCCATCGTGGCGGCCAAGTCCGAGCTGCCGGCCGCCCTGCCGCCCTCACCAGAGGGCACAGCCATCCTCAACATTGACGATCCCATGGTGCGTGGCATGGCCCAGAAGACCCCGGCGCAGGTGCTCTTCTACGGCCTGGATCCGGCGGCCGACCTGTGGGCCGATGAAGTGGAGAGCCGGGGCCTGGAAGGGGTGAGTTTCCGGCTGCACCACGGCCCCGAGTCCATGGTGCTCAAGACGCCGTTGTTGGGGCGTCACAGTGTCCATACGGCATTGGCGGCGGCGGCCGTAGGGCTGGTCGAGGGGTTGACCTGGCTGGAGATCGCGCGCGGCCTCATGCAGACCCAGGAGCAACTGCGGCTCATTGTGCTACCCGGCGTCAACGCCTCCACCATCATTGACGACACTTACAACGCCAGCCCGGACTCGGTCGTCGCGGCCCTGAACCTGCTGGCGGAACTGGAGGGGCGTCGCGTTGCGGTGCTGGGCGACATGCTGGAATTGGGCCGGTATGAGGAGGAAGGGCACCGGCTGGTAGGTCGCCGGGCCGCCGAGGTGCTTCAGGTGCTGATCGCCGTGGGCGAGCGGGGCCGCCTCATTGGCGCAGAGGCGCGGGACGCCGGTCTGAACGACGTGCGTTTCGCTGCCGACAACGCCGGGGCGATCGAGCACCTGCGCGCGCTTCTCCAACCCGGCGATCAGGTACTGGTCAAAGGCTCCCGGGGTATGCACATGGAGGAGATCGTGGCGGCTGTGGCGGAGCCGGCGCGCTCAGCGGGGGACAAGGCTCCATAGAGTTCTTGATCCTGGCCCAGGGTTACGGCCCCAGGCGCCGGCTCGAACAGGAGAACACACGTGGCCTATTCTCTGGCTGTTGGAACCATCACCTTCCTCATTGCCGTCATCCTCGGTGCGCCGCTGATTCGCTGGCTCAAGCATCATCGCATCGGCAAGCAGATTCGCATTGATGGCCCCTCGTCTCACCAGACCAAGACCGGTACACCCACCATGGGCGGTTTGATGATCCTGGTGCCGGTCGTCATCATCACCGTGAGTCTGAACTTGCTGAACCTGGTGGGGCTGACGTTCATCGGCAAATCTATCCTGTTCCCGCTGGGTGTGCTGATCGCCTACGGCGCGCTGGGGGCCTTTGACGACTATGTGGGCGTGCGGGGGTTGCGCGATGAACCGGGCACGGGTGTGCTGGCGCGCTACAAGTTCCTGTGGCAGGTGCTCTTTGCCATCGTGGTGGCGGCCGGCCTGCACTTTGTCCTGGACTTGCGCAGTGTGGCCATCCCCACCATCCCGGCGAAGATCGACATCGGACTGCTGTATCTGCCGGTGGCAGCCTTTATCATCGTGGGCACTTCCAATGCGGTCAACCTGGCTGATGGGCTGGACGGGCTGGCCGGGAGCATGTCGGCCATCGCCTTTATCGCCTATGGCGTGATCGCTTTGTTGCAGGGTCAGGTTTATCTGGTGCTGTTTTGCTTCACGATGACCGGGGCGATCATGGCCTTCTTGTGGTATAACGCCTATCCGGCCCAGCTCTTCATGGGGGACGTGGGGTCATTGGCCATCGGGGCCACGCTGGCGGTGGTAGCCCTGATGACTGGCCAGTGGCTCTTGTTGCCCGTGGTCGGCGCGGTCTTTGTAGCTGAAGCGTTATCCGATATCCTGCAAGTGGGTTACTTCAAGTTGACCAAAGGCAAACGCATCTTCAAGATGGCTCCCCTGCATCACCATTTTGAGCTGCTGGGCTGGAGCGAGGTGCAGGTGGTACAACGGTTCTGGCTGGTGTCCATCCTGGCGGCGATGCTGGGGGTGGCGCTGGCGTTATTGTGAAAATCGCATATTCTCAGGGAGGCAACATAATATGTCTATACAGAGGCAGATCATAGCCCCACACCGATACCCCGGCGGGGCCAAGCGCGTGGTGAGCCAGGGCACGATGTTGGAACTGTTGCTCCCCTCGCGGGTGCGGCGCAAGGTGCTGGCCCTGTTCCTCATCAACCCGGAAGAACGCCTGCATATCCGGGAGATCGAGCGTCGCACCGATGAAGATTTCCAGGGCGTGCGGCGGGAGCTAAATCGCCTGGAACGGGCTGGTTTGCTGCGCAGCAAGCGGGTATCCAATCTCAAATTCTATAGCCTGAACAAGGACTTTTACCTGTACCCCGAGTTGCGAAGCATCATCATCAAGTCCGAACGCGCCGGGGAGGGGATTCATCGTTAGCCGTGGACCGAGAAACATGGCGTGGTCGCCGGTGCCTGGTAGTGGGGTTAGCCCGTGAGGGGGTGGCGCTGGCCCGGTTCCTGGCGGAGAGCGGGGCTTTGGTCACCGTCACGGACCACAAGCCGGCCGAGGCCCTGGCAGAGGCGCGCGCGGCCTTGAGCGATCTGCCACTGCTCTATCAACTGGGCGGCCATCCCGTCGAGGAGTTGCTGCGCGAGACCGAGTTGGTCCTGGCCAGTCCGGGAGTGCCCCAGACCACGCCCTTGTTGGTAGCGGCCCGGGACCGGGGCCTGCCCGTGAGCACCGAGACGCGGTTGTTCATCCAACTCTGCCCTGGCCGGGTGATCGGCATCACCGGCTCCAGCGGCAAGACCACCACCACGGCTCTGGTGGGTGAGATGCTGCGCCTGGCCGGCCGGCCCACCTGGGTGGGAGGCAACATCGGTCAGCCCCTGATCCGGGAACTGGCACACATGACAGCCGCTGCCTGGGTCGCGCTGGAACTATCCAGCTTTCAGCTCGAGTTTTTTGGCCCCCAGGTGGGGGTACGAAGCGAGTGGGGGCGGAACCTGACCGGCCAGGGGCTAAGCCCACCCATAGCGGCCGTCCTGAACGTGACGCCGAACCACCTGGATCGGCACGCCTCTATGGAGGAATACGCCGCCGCCAAACAGAACATCTTGCGCTACCAGGCCGCCGCCGATTGGGTGGTGCTGGGCGCCGATAATGACTGGACGCGCGGCTGGGCCGCTGCGGCGCCGGGCCGGGTCCTCCAGTTCAGCCGGCTGCACCCGGTGGCTGAGGGGGCATGTCTGGACGGCGCCGATGTGGTGGTGCGACTGGACGGTCGGCAGCGGCGCGTGTGCGCCACAAGCGAGATCCGCCTGCGCGGCGCGCACAATCTGGAAAACGTGCTGGCTGCCTGTGCCCTGTCCCTGGCCGCCGGGGTAGAGCCAGCGGCCATGCGGCAGGCCATCGGCGGGTTCACCGGTGTGGAGCACCGGCTGGAGTGGGTGCGGGAGGTCGCGGGTGTAGCATGGTATAACGATTCCATCGCCACCTCGCCGGAACGGGCAGTGGCCGCGTTGCGTAGCTTCGATGAACCGATTGTGCTCCTGGCCGGCGGACGCGACAAGCACCTGCCCTGGGACGCATGGGCGCAGGAGGTGGCGCGCCGGGTGCGCGTCCTGGTGCTCTTTGGCGAGGCCAGTGACCTCATCCAGCGCGAACTGGCAAGATATGGGGTAACGGTCCCGGCACTCTATCGCGGCGAGACCCTGGAAGGGGCGGTGAAGATTGCCCGGCGGGAGGCCCGGCCCGGCGAGGTAGTGCTGCTGGCCCCCGGCGGCACCAGCTTTGACGCCTTTCGCGATTTCGCCGAACGCGGCCAGCGTTTTAAGGAGCTGGTACACGAGTTGGCCATCTTCTAATCCGGTTGAGCCATTACCAAAGGAGTTTTCGGACAGGATGTACATGATTCACAGGATTTATCAGATTTTTCTCATGTCAATCTGTAAATCCTGTCCAATAGACTGCAAGCAGGTGATGCGGGGCGTTGGGGGGGGGACGCCTCTAACCCATTGCGGCCCGCCCCGCATCACCTGGGCATGTGGAACGTCAGGCGTCCAAACGTCAAATGTGACGACTGACGTTTAACGACTGACATTTGATGCCATGACCAGCATGACTCTGGAGCGCCCCACTGCCTCAGCGACCCGGCTGGTGGCGCTACGACGCAACCCGGACTATGCCCTGCTGGCCACCGTCGCGGCCCTGGTGGTCTTTGGTATCGTGATGGTCTATAGCGCCAGCTATGTCATCGCCTATGATGCCCGGGGCGATGCCAACTACTTTTTCGTGCGTCAGGTATTCTGGGCCGCGCTGGGACTGGGGGTCATGCTCGTGGGAGACCGTATCCCCTATCGCTGGTGGGCACGGCTGGCGATGCCAGGTCTGATAGTTGCGGTGGTCCTGCTGGTGTTGGTTCAGTTCACTCCCCTGGGCGTCGAGTTCGGGGGCGCGCGGCGTTGGCTGGCCCTGGGGCCGCTGCCGCCTGTCCAAGCCAGTGATTTCGTCAAGCTGGCAGTGGTATTGTTCCTGGCCACTCACCTGGCGCGTCATCAGGAGCGCGTGCGGGAGTCGCGTTATGGATTGCTGCCCTTCGCGGCAGTAATGATCGTGGTGGGGGGGCTGGCAGTGGCCGAACGAGACCTGGGCACAGCCGTGATCATCCTGGTGATCGCCACCGCCATATTCCTGGCTGCGGGCGCGGACCTCTGGCAGTTAGGTGCCGTGGCCCTGGCTGGCCTCAGTTTCGCGGCTGTCATGGTTCTGGCCGAACCTTATCGCTGGCAGCGTGTCCTGGCCTTCCTGGACCCGTTTCAGGATATGCAGGGTACCGGCTATCATATGACGCATACCCTGCTGGCCCTGGGCTCCGGGGGCCTGACCGGCCAGGGGCTGGGAGCCAGTCGGGAGAAGTACCTTTATCTGCCCAACGCCCACTCGGACAGCATCTTTGCTGTTGTCGGTGAGGAGTTGGGCCTGGTGGGTTGTCTGCTGGTGATCGCGGCGTTCGGGTTCCTGGTCTATCGCGGCTACCGGCTCGCCTCCCGCGCCCCCGACACCCTGGGTTTTCTCCTGGCCACCGGGGTCACCACCTGGATCGCGTTCCAGGCTTTTGTGCATGTGGCTGGCACGACCAACGTCTTGCCGCTCACCGGCGTGCCCCTGCCCTTTATCAGTTCCGGTGGCTCGTCGCTGATCGCCTGCCTCTTTGGGATCGGTCTGCTTTTGAACATCTCGCGTCATCGAGTAGAGGTGATGGACAACCCGGTCAGTCCGGCGGCGCCAGCTTCCCGGCGTGAGCGGCGGGCGGGCTGATGCGCCTCCTGGTTAGCGGCGGGGTGAAGGATGAAGGCGGGACGATGCGGCTCCTGGTGAGTGGCGGTGGCACTGGCGGGCATGTATATCCGATCTTGAGCGTGCTGGCCGGGTTCGAATCGCCTTTGACGGTGCTCTATGTGGGCCGTCGGGGTGGCCTGGAAGAAGACCTGGTGGCCCGGACCGCCATCCCCTTCCACGGCCTGCGGATGGGCGGCGGGCTACGGGGCGTGCCGCCCTGGGTGGCGATCGGCAACGCAGCGCTCATGGTCGGCGCTATTTTCGAGGCCCTGCGCGTGGTGCGGGCTTTTCGGCCGCAGGTGGTGTTTGTCACCGGCGGGTTCGTCTGCGTGCCGGTGGTGGTGGCCGGTTGGGCCTGCCGGGTCCCGATCCTGGTCTATCTGCCGGATGTCGAGCCGGGCCTGGCGGTGCGATTTCTGGCCCGGTTCGCCACCCGGGTCGCGGTGACGGTGGAGGCGGCGCGGGATCATTTGCCGGCCGGGGCAGAAAAGGTGGTCGTCACCGGCTATCCGGTGCGTCCGGACTTCTGGGCCACCGATCGGGCCACAGCGCGGGCGCGTCTGGGCCTGGAGCCGGCCGAGCCATTGCTGGTCGTGTTCGGGGGGAGCCGGGGGGCGCACTCCATCAATGTGGCGGTAGGCCAGTCCCTGGCGGACCTGGTGCAACTGGCGGTGGTGATCCACGTGTGTGGCCCGGAAGATGAGGCCGGGTTTCAGAATCAGCGGATGGCGTTACCCGCGGAGGTACGAGAGCGCTATCGGCCTTACGGCTACCTGGACGACATGCCGCAGGCTTTGGCGGCGGCAGACCTGGTGGTCTCGCGAGCCGGGGCCGCTGTGCTGGGTGAGTATCCGGCCGCCGGTGTACCCAGCGTGCTGATCCCTTATCCTTATGCCGGGGCGCACCAGGCGCGCAACGCCAACTACCTGGTGCAGGCTGGGGCCGCCGTGCTCCTGGAGAACGATCGGCTGCGGGCCGGCGAGTTGCTGCCCACTGTGAAGGCGTTGCTGGACGATCCGGCCCGCCGGGCGGCGATGGCCAGCGCGGCCCGGCGATTGGCCCGCCCAGACGCTACTGGCCGTCTCGCCAGCCTGTTGACCGCCCTGGCCGTTACGAGAGGGTGATATGGGTGCCCATACGATCAACATCACCGACTGGCTCTATATCATCGTCCCCATGATGCTTTTGGGGGCCCTCATCGGCTTTCGCCGGGGCTGGAAGATCGAAGCGATCACGGCCATGGGCGTCTTTCTGACCGGCCTGACTCTCAGCGAGGCCGGCCAGCAACTCTTGCGCCTGGTGAACAAGTTGCCCAAGCTGATCTATTTCCTGCTGGGCGAGGAGATCCCTGACCTGCCCCCCCTCATCGAGGGGGAAGACAATATCGCCTTGTTCTATCTGGGGGTGTTCTTGATCGGGGTGATCCTGTTTTACACGTTGCCCAGCATCCTGATCAAGGCCCCGACCGGCATCCCCGGCTCGAAAGGGGCCACCTCCACCTGGAGCGAGCGTTTCGTCGGCGCACTCATCGGCGGGATCACCGGCTTTATGATCTTTAACGTGATGTTGCAATGGCTGAGTGTTTACCTTAAGGCCCATCCCAGTACCGCCGAGACGCAGATCACTGTCATCCTGCCACCACTCAGCGATCTGACCGACCCGGCCAAATGGCTCCTGATCGGCAAGCCCTTGTTGCTCATCGCTGTACTCGGTTCGGTGCTCCTGGCGATCATCTACTTTACCATCCTGTGTCCCAAGAAAGCAGGGGGTAGTAAGTGAGATGACACTATGCGTACACATTTTGTAGGCATCGGCGGGGCCGGGATGAGTCCGATGGCGGCTATCCTGCTCCAGCGCGGCGAGGTGGTGTCCGGCTCGGACTGGCAGACCACGCCGGTCACGGTGCGCCTGGCGGCCGCCGGGGCCACGATCTACCAGGGGCACCAGGCAGCGCATGTACATGGTGCCGACCGGGTGGTGATCTCCAGCGCGGTCCCGGCCGATAACCCGGAGGTGGTGGAGGCACACCGACTGGGCCTGCCGGTCCTCAAGGCCGCCGGGCTGTTGGGTGAGCTGATGCGTGGCAAGGTGGGGCTATGCGTGGCCGGCACCCACGGCAAGACCACCGCCACAGCGTTGCTGGCCCTGGCGTTGCGCGAGGCCGGACTGGATCCCTCCTTTGTGATAGGCGGCGTGCTGCGCGGGCTGGAGATCAGTGGGTACTGGGGTGCCGGACCCCATTTCGTGGCTGAGGCCGACGAGTACGACCGACGGTTTTTGGCCTTGACCCCGCATGTGGCGGTCATCACCAGCATTGACCCGGACCATCTGGACACTTATGGCACGCTGGCGGCGCTGGAGGATGCCTTTGCCGCCTTCGCCAGCCGGGTGCCGGCGGATGGGTACGTTGTGGCCTGCGGCGACGAACCCCGCGTGCTGGCGTTGCGGAAGCGGCCGGACCGGCGCGGCATGTTCGTGACCTATGGCCTGGGGTCGGGCAACGACTGGCCGGCGACCGAGATCATTCCCAATGACGCTGGCGGATACGATTTCACCGTCGGCGAGGCTGGCCGGTTCCGCCTGGCGGTGCCGGGCCGGCATAACGTGGCGAATGCCACGGCGGTGGTGGCGGTGGCAGCCTTGTTGGGGGTGGACCTGAACGCGGTGCGGCGTGCTCTGGCTGACTTTCAGGGAGTTCATCGCCGCTTCGAGGTGCTGGGGGAGGTGAACGGGGTGACGGTGGTGGACGATTACGCCCATCATCCGGCCGAGATCCAGGCCACTCTGGCAGCAGCACGGGCGCGCTACCCGGATCGGCGCCTGGTGATCGTGCATCAGCCCCACACCTATACCCGAACCCGGGACCTGCTGCCGGAGTTTGCTGTGGCCCTGGCTGGAGCGGACGTGGTGGTGCTCACACCCATCTATGCCGCCCGCGAGCGCGACACGCTGGGCGTCAGCGCGGCCGACCTGGCGGCGGCCATGAGCGGTCACCCTCACGTTCAACTGGTCGAGAGCCTGAACCAGGCCACCGTATATGTATCGAACCTGCTCGAACCCGGGGACGTGCTGATCACCCTGGGGGCCGGGGATGTGAACCAGGTGGGGAGAGATGTCATGCATCAGGCGTCAAACGCCTGACATCCGTGCGTAATTAAACGCATGAGGGCACCGCTACGCGGTGCGGGGAGGGGAAAGAATGCCTCGTAGGGGTTTTTGCGGCGGCTTCGCCGCCGCAAAAACCCCAGAAAGGCTTTCTCTCCTTTTGTTCCCTCCCTAACAGGAGTTGTGCACGGATGTCAGCAAACGCACCTGGCTACCCTGAACCAGCCGCAGGTATAATACCTGGCTGACGTGTAATTGCTCAGCCTACCTCCCGCAGGTTGCCGGGGACCGTGTCTCCCGTCTGCGCGCCGTCCATGGGCTTGGTTGGGCCACTGCGAAAACGCACGAACCTGCGGGAGGGTGCGCGGTTAACTTGACGTTTGACAGCCGGGAGGAAAGAATGGCTGCTCGCCAACAGATCACTGAGGAGATCGATAGTCCACGGCTGGGGTTGAAACACCTGTGGGTGCTCAACCTGCTCGCGCACTATGGCGACCGCGCCCTGAGCCTGGCCGAGATCGCTCACGGTCTGGGAGTCAAGGAGCGCAGTATCGCGGCGGCTGTAGACGACCTGCAACGGCTGGGGATGGTGCGGCGCTCCACCGGCCGGAACGGCCCGCAGTTCACCCTCCATGTCACCAACTCCTGGACCCGGCAGGTGCGGGCTATTTTGAACCGGGTTTACCTGGACCCGTTGTTGGACGAACTGAGCGACATCAGTCACAAGGTGATCCTGTTCGGGGGGGCGGCCTATGGCGGCGAGGATGCAGAGCAGACCTTGAATCTGCTCATCGTCACCACGGCCGGGGACCGCCAGAAGGTGTGGCGCGTGCTGGAAGCTCACCCCCTTGCCCGGCGGGGCCGTCTGCGGCCCACCGTGGTGGACGGGGAAGAACTGGCGATGTTGCCACAGCGAGACCGTAATCTCTACGATCAGGTGTCCAGGGGCATGGTGTTGTGGGAGCGCTGATCCGCCACGAGCCACTGGCCCGACATACCAGCTATGGCATCGGCGGGCCGGCTGACTACCTGGTCATCGTCGAGACCGTGGCTGATCTGCGCCGCTGGCTGAATTGGGGCCGCGAACGCGGTCTGCCCATAACCCTGCTGGGGCATGGGTCCAACGTGCTGGTGGCGGACGCCGGGGTGCGGGGCCTGGTGATCGTGAATCAGGTCCAGGGAGTGAAATATGCGTCACAGGTCACAGGTCATGGGGGGCAAGAACCCGGCATTCCGCCCTCCCATACGGTCGCCGCATCCCGCATCCCGATGGTGTGTTTGCGCGTCGCCAGCGGCACGTCTCTCTCTGACCTGGCATATTGGACAGTGAGTCGGGGGCTGGCCGGGTTGGAATGGGCCACCGGCATCCCCGGCACGGTGGGTGGCGCGGTAGTGGGTAACGCCGGGGCTTTCGGCGGGTATATGGAGGACGTGGTGCGCCGCCTGACGGTGCTGGGTGCAGATGATACGGTGCGAGAGCTGGCGGCAACAGACTGTGGCTTTGCCTATCGAACCAGTGCCTTCAAGGGGGGCCGGGGGGCGGAGCGACGCGGGGACGTGATTTTGGAGGTTGAGCTGGAATTGCGGCCCGGCGATGAGAGTGAGTTGTGGGCCAGAGTTGAGGAGTACAACACCCGCCGGGACGCCACCCAGCCCCGGGAGCCTAGCGCGGGTAGCGTGTTCAAGCGCACGGCTCAGCATCCCGCTGGCTGGCTCATCGAACAGGCCGGCCTCAAGGGCCGGTGCAAAGGCGACGCCTGCATCTCGCCCGTGCACGCCAATTTCATCATCAACCGGGGCCAGGCTACCGCTGCTGACGTTCGTTTCCTCATCGAACTGGCGCGGCAGCGGGTCTGGGAGCAATTCGGCGAGAAGTTGGAGCTGGAGATCGAACTGCTGGGGGAGTGGTAAGCTGGTTGCTGGAAGCTGGTAGCTGGCTGTGGGTCATGTTTTACGCAGCACGCATCACGCAGCCCAAGGAGCGGCCATGCCAGATCGCAAAATCCGCGTCGGGGTCATCTTCGGCGGCAAGAGCGGCGAGCACGAGGTCTCTCTGATCTCGGCGGCCTCGATCATGAACGCCCTGGATAAGGACCGCTTCGAGGTCTACCCCATCGGCATCACCAAGGAGGGGCGCTGGCTCACGACCGGCGACCCGTTAGCCGTGCTCCGGGCCGGCACAGAGATGCCCCCCCAACTGGAGCGCCGGACCGAGACGACGCTGACCCCAGCCCAGGAAGAGTCGCGTGACCTGATCCCCGGTACGCGCTATGAGGGTATCCCACCCATTGATGTGGCCTTTCCCGTGCTCCATGGTCCCTTTGGGGAGGACGGCACGGTACAGGGCCTGTTGGAGTTGGCCGATATACCTTATGTGGGGTCGGGCGTGTTAGCCTCCGCCCTGGGGATGGACAAGATCGTGCAAAAGACGGTCTTTATGCAATATGGTCTGCCGGTCGTCCCGTTCCTGCCCCTCAAGCGCAAGGATTGGGACCGTAACCCGGAGACGATGCTGGACCGCATCGAGGCCCGGTTCGGCTATCCCTGTTTTATCAAGCCGGCCAACCTGGGTTCCAGTGTGGGCGTTACCAAGGCCCACGATCGGGACGAGCTGAGCGCGGCTCTGGCCCTGGCTGCTGCTTACGATCGCAAGATGTTGGCGGAACAGGCCATTGACGGCCGCGAGATCGAATGCAGTGTGCTGGGCAATGACGATCCCATTGCCAGCGTGCCGGGGGAGATCATCCCCAGCCGCGAGTTCTACGACTATACTGCCAAATATATTGACGAGACCAGCGAACTGCTCATCCCGGCCCCCATCAGCGCCGGGTTGGCCCAGCAGGTACAGGACCTGGCGATACGGGCGTTCCTGGCCCTGGATTGCGCTGGCATGGCCCGGGTGGACTTTTTCCTGGAACGGGGAACAGACCGCATCTATGTGAACGAGGTGAATACCATCCCGGGCTTCACTTCTATTTCGATGTATCCCAAGCTCTGGGCTGCCACCGGCATCCCCTATCCCGAACTGCTCACCCGGCTCATCGAGTTGGCGCTGGAACGTCATGCCGACAGGCGTCGGTCGCTCACTTCTTACCAGGGGTAAGCCCATGGCCCGGCGGAAGACGCACTCGCGCCCCAGTCGGTCTCGGCGGCGCCATGGCCGTACCGCACTGGTGACAGCGAGTAGCCAGCCGTTCCTCCGGCCAGGGCGATCAGCCCGGCGCCTGGTGGGCCGTCGGGTACTGGCCTTGCTGGTCGTGGCCGTCCTGATCTGGGTGGGGTGGGAGGTTTTCCGGTCTTCGCTGTTCCGCATCACCCATTTCCGGGTGCTCGGCAACGAGTCTGTGAGTCAGGTCGAGATCGTCCAGGCCGCCGGGTTACAAGGCCAGAGCATCTTTCTGGCCGATTTCGCAGCGGCAGCAGAACGGGTAGAGCAGCTACCAGGGATCCAGAGCGCCAGGGTGCGCGGCGAACTGCCAGATTACTGTAACATCGAGGTCCTGGAGCGCGAGCCACAATTGATCTGGCAGGCAGCGGATACAGGTTATTGGGTGGACGGGGAAGGCGTGATCCTGACCCCGGGGGAGACGCCAGGCCGGGCCGTGATCATCGTGGATACCACCGCGCGCCCGGTGCATCCTGGCGACCGGGTGGATGAGGAGGCGGTACGCACGGTGCAGCAGTTGGACCGTCTCCTGCCCTCAGACCTGCGGCCGACGTATTATGAGTATGCGCCGCAGACCGGGATCACCCTGCCCGGCCCGGCCGGCTGGCGCGCTTGCTTCGGAACCAGTGAGCGGTTGGGGGCCAAGGTGCAGATCCTGCGGGCTATCCTGGACCAGCGGCAGGCCCAGGGCTTGAACGTGACCTACATAGACCTGCGGCCCGGCAAGCGGCCTTACGTACGCTGAGGTGAAGAGCCGGAGAAGAGGAACAGGGCCTAATACGCAATAGCTTCGGAGAACAGGAAGCGTCTCCTGACGCCAATGTAGGAGCAAAGCTGTGGCTGAAGGGCAGATGTTCGCCGCCATTGATGTGGGGACCACCAAGGTTTGTACCCTGGTCGGCGAAGTGGATGAGCACCAGACCTTGCACGTGGTAGGGGTGGGGGTCACACCTTCCCGGGGGCTGCGCAAGGGCCTGGTGGTTAACGTGGATGAGGCTGCCAATTCCATCGCCCTCTCAGTGGAGCAGGCCGAGCGGTTGTCTGGCTACAAGATTGACTCGGCCATTGTGGGGGTGGCCGGGGGGCATATCGGCTCGCTCAACAGCCGGGGCCTGGTGGCCATCACCCGGGGCCACCGGGGCATCACCCGTGAGGATATGGAGCGGGCTTTGGAATCCGCGCGGGCCGTGGCCGTGCCCACCAATCGCGAGATCATCCATGTCATCCCTCGCGAGTACATCATAGACGGCGAGGCCGGGATCACCAACCCGGTGGGCCTGTTAGCCTCACGCCTGGAAGTAGAGGCCCATATCGTCACCGGGGCGGTCTCTTCCATCCAGACCCTGGTCCGGTGTATGCATTCCCTGGGCATCCAGATTGATGATCTGGTCTTACAGCCGTTGGCCTCCAGCGAAGCTGTACTCCTGCCGGAGGAAAAAGAGATCGGGTGCATGTTGGTGGATATTGGCGGCGGCACGGCCGACATCGCCATGTTCGTCAATGGTAGCGTCTGGCATACCACCATCATCCCGGTGGGGGGCAACCATATCACCAACGACATCGCCATCTGCCTGCGCACGCCGGTCAGTACGGCTGAGGAGATCAAGATCAAATACGGTTGCGCCCTGGCCCAGGCCGTGAGCAATGACGAGATGATAGACATCGCGGCTTTTGGGGACCGGGGTCGCCAGGCTATCTCGCGGCATCGCCTGAGCCAGGTCATCGAAGCCCGCATGGAGGAGATCTTTGCCCTGATCCTGCGGGAGGTACGCCGTTCAGGCTACGACGGGTTGTTGCCTGCTGGGGTGATCCTTACCGGCGGCACGGCGAGCCTGGCCGGCATTTGTGACCTGGGCCGCGAGGTCCTGGAATTGCCGGTGCGCGTGGGGTCACCGCATGGCGTGGCCGGTCTGGTGGACGCTATCAGCCAGCCAGCCTATGCTACCAGCGTTGGCCTGTTGCTCTGGGGTCTGCGCCACAATGGTGGCCAGGCCCGGGGGCGGCAACGCAGCCAGCAATGGACAGACATCCTGGAACGCTTCGTGGGCTGGATTCGGGCCCGGTGGGCCTGGCCCGGCAGTGCCTGATGTTGCCGCTTGCGGGAGGGCAGGCCGAGCAGTCACAAAAATAGTAAAGGAGGAGATGCCATGCTATTTGACATCTTTACAGACCTGGAAACCGAGCCGATGCCAGGTTCTCGTGGCACCGGGAATCTAGAAAGGAGCAAAAAAGACATGCCGGATACCAGGCTTGCTGGGCCGCCGCGTCCAGCCGAAAACTTTACCAAGATCAAGGTCGTGGGTATTGGTGGGGGGGGCAGCAACGCCGTGAACCGTATGATCCGGACCGGGGTCCAGGGCGTGGAATTCATTGCCGTGAACACCGATGCTCAAGCCCTGATGCTTTCCGAATCCCCTTGCAAGATCCGCATTGGGGACAAATTGACGCGCGGTTTGGGTGCCGGGGGAAACCCGGAGATCGGCGCCCGGGCCGCTGAGGAGAGCAATGAGGAGTTATTCGAGATCCTCAAAGATACCCACATGGTATTCATCACCGCTGGCATGGGCGGCGGCACCGGCACCGGCGCGGCCCCCATCATCGCCCAGATCGCCCGCGAGGTAGGGGCCCTCACTATTGGCGTGGTGACCCGGCCCTTCAGTTTCGAGGGCGCCCGGCGACAAAGCGTGGCCGAGGAGGGGCTGAATAACCTGCGGGACAAGGTGGATACCCTCATCGTCATCCCTAATGACCGGCTGCTCCAGATCGTGGACAAAAAGACCACCATGGAGCAGGCCTTCCAGGTGGCCGACGATGTGCTACGCCAGGGCATCCAGGGCATCTCGGAATTGATCACCGTGCCGGGCCTCATCAACCTGGACTTTGCCGACGTGCGCACCATCATGACCGAGGGTGGCTCTGCGCTGATGGCCATCGGCCGGGGCAGCGGTGACAATCGCGCGGTGGAGGCTGCCAAAGCGGCCATCACCAGCCCCTTGCTGGATATCACCATTGACGGCGCGCGGGGCGTGTTGTTCAACATCTGTGGCGGCACCGACCTGACCCTGTTCGAGGTGAACGACGCAGCGGAGGTCATCCGCAATGCGGCGGACCCAGACGCCAACATCTTCTTTGGCGCAGTCATCAACCCGAACATGCAGGGCGATATCCAGATCACTGTCATCGCCACCGGCGTGGACGGCCGGCGCTCCAGCCGGGTAACCACCAGCAAGATCCGCGAGTTTCCCATCCGTGCGGTGGAGGGCGAGGCCCTGGACATCCCCCCGTTCCTGCGCCGGCGTGTCCGGGCAGTGTAGACCAGGTGGGCATCTTTTACTGCTGCTGGTGAGACGCGGCCAGCCATATAACTATGGCTGGCCGTTTTTTTGCGCCTGCCCCGGTCGTCCTTTTGACGAGGTATCATTGACCTCAGGGGAGCGGACGTGGTGAGGAAATTTTAAGGATTCGCCTATTGCCTTTTGGGGCCGCCTGTGATACACTATGGCTGGCCCCACAAGATATTGTGGGGTTCACCGGCTAGAGACACAACCAGTCGTGGTTATGTTTAGCGGGCCGTGCGCTGGCCCGGCGCTCGTGAGGTAGACCATCTCGGGGGCGCGTTTTTTTCCGGGGCAAGTCCTGAACGGGCAACGCCCACTTTTCCTCGTTCCTACGCTCAGCGTAGGAACGCCTACGCTCCGCGTAGGAACGTCCGTGATCACGCTCTGCGTCCCGGGATAAAATAGACGGTACGGGAGACCGAGCCGGACCGGATGCGGCGACCGTTTTCCTGCCAGGGGCGACGTCGGCGCGGATGGGCCAGGCCCATTGCGCTGCTGCCGGCCGTGGGTTCGCCCCAGATGGGGTGGTGCGGGCCGGCCGGGCCGTTGGAACGCCGAGAGGGAAGAAATCCATGAGCGCGACCGTGGGGCTTTCGCCGGCAGCCCAGCCGGCGCGACGATGCCGGCTGTGGCTCTACCTGCTCATCGTCTTTGGCCTGTCGTGGCCGTTTCAGATCATCTCTACGATCATCCCTCTCCGTTCCTTCGGCGATGCCGCCTCTTGGGTCGGCCTGCCGTGGACCAGCGCCACGATGCTTATGGCCGCCGTGGGCACTTTCATCGCCGGGCGCTGGGTCTTCCGCGATGGGTTCCGCCACGCTGGCTGGCGTTGGGGGGACGCCAGTTCCTGGGCGCTGGCGCTGGGGTTGCCGTTGCTCATCTGGGCGGTGCCGGCTGGTCTGGACATACTGACAGGCGCCCGGACACTGGTCCCCTTCAACTGGAATATCGTCTCGCTGACGCTGTTCCTCGTCGTCTTTGGCCCGATCCTGGGGTTCGGAGAGGAGTTCGCCTGGCGTGGGTATCTGCTGCCCCGGCAGTGGCGCGGCAGCTTGGGGCCGCGTTGGGCCGTTCTGGTCAACGGGGTCATCTGGTGGGCCTGGCACTTGCCCGTCAATCTTCTGCCGAACATCATAGATGCACCGGCCAAGGCAGCCCAACTGAATCTTTCCACAGATGCCTTCCTGCTGACGCAGGTGCCATTCACGCTGGCCTCCACCCTGGTACTGAACGTGATCCTGGGGTTCATTTTCTCCTACTTTTGGGTGCGGTCCGGGAGCATTGTCGTGGTGTCCGTACTGCACGGGGCCTTCGATGCCGTCCGCAACATCACGTTCTATTGGCTCTCGCCGGTGGGCGCGGGTTCGTTGCTCTGGCTATATATCGTGTGCGAAGTCGCCATCGGGCTATGGCTCCTGTGGCGCGGCCGGTGGGTCCTGCGGACAGAGGCGAATGCGTGCGACTGAACCAGATCGGGTATCTGGAGTTGTTCGCGCCCTGAGCAGTGGCATAGCAATGTCGTCAAGTTAGCGTTCCGGAGTTGAAGCTACTTTTACTTCTGCGCCCGGTACCACTGCCCCGGCCCCAACGCCATTGCCCCGTATTTCGAGTCCAGGTTCGCGCGCCTGGAGTACGTAGGGGATGACCGTTTCAACCTCTCGTACATGCGGCACACAGGGGAGTGGTGGGAGGTGGACAGCAACCTGTCCCTGGACGAGTGCCTGACCGCCATCCGAGACCAACCGCTCTTCTATCCATAATCGGCCCTGCCTACGGCAGCGAACACGCAATAAATGCGCGGAGGTAGAAACATGGGCTATTTCATCGCTATCGAGGGCACCATCGGGGTGGGCAAGACCAGCCTGGCCCGGCTGCTCCAGCCCCGGTTCGCGCCGGCCCGGCTGATGCTGGAGGTCGTGGAGGAGAACCCCTTCCTAAGCGACTTTTACAGCGACCGGGCCCGCTATGCCTTCCAGACCCAGATCTTTTTCCTGCTCAGCCGCTACCGCCAGCAGTTGGACATCCTCGATGCTCAACAACGGGCGAACAAGGTGAACTTTTTGAGCGATTATCTGCTGGCCAAGGACCGCATCTTTGCCAGCCTGAACCTGGACCCGGTGGAGCTGGACATGCACGCGCGCCTGTATGCGATCCTGAGCGCGCACGTGCCCACGCCGGACCTGGTGGTCTACCTGCGGGCCAGTGTGGACGTCCTCATGCAGCGCATCCACATGCGCGATCGCAGCTTTGAACGCGAGATACCCCGGCAATACATCAGTGACCTGAACCGGGCCTACGAGGCCTTCTTTGCTGCCTACACCGCCGCCCCCCTGCTGGTTATAGACACCAACGACCTGGATTTCGTCAGCCGCCCGGCCGATCTGGACCTGATCTCCCAGCGCATCCACGAGTCTCTCAAATAGCAGATTGCAGATTGCAGATAGCAGATTGCAGATTGCGGTCCGAAATCCGCATTCCGCAATAGTTTAAGGAGTATGCCCCCATGAAATGTCCCTACTGCCAGAGCATAGATTCCCACGTGGTGGATTCGCGTGCCGTGGGTGATACCATTCGCCGCCGCCGGGAGTGCAATGATTGCGGCCAACGTTTCACCACCTACGAGCGCGTGGACCAGGTGAGCATCATGGTGGTGAAACGCGATGGCCGGCGCGAGCGGTTCGACCCGGGCAAGCTCCGCGCGGCCATCCGCTATGCCTGCCATAAACGCCCGGTCTCTGAGGAAACCATCGAGGCCGTAGTCCGGGAGATCGAGACGGAGGTCTTGCAACTGGGGGTGGCGGAGGTGGCAAGCGCCGTCGTCGGGGAAATGGTCATGCGGCGGCTCAGGGCGTTGGACGAGATCGCCTATGTGCGGTTCGCGGCCCTCTACCGCCGCTTCCAGGACGCCGACGAGCTGGCCGAGGAGATCACCGAGTTCAAGGAGTGGCAACAGCGGCAGCGGGAGCTGAAGGACCAGTTGCCGTTGAACTTGTAAATACCCTCTTGGCCCGTTTTTGTCAAGGAGTTTTCTGTATGGATTACCCCATCCGCCAAATCCGCAAGCGCGATGGTCGTATCGTGCCGTTTGACCGCACCAAGATCGAGCACGCTGTGGCCAAAGCGGCCCGGGCTGTCGGGAATGGCGTGCAGGCCGGCTGGGCGGCCGGCATCGCGGCGCGGGTCACGGAGCTGCTGGTGGCGCGCTTCGGGCCGGACAGCACGCCAGAGGTGGAGCAGATCCAGGACGTGGTGGAGGAGGTGCTCATCGGGGCCGGCCACCCGGCCATCGCCAAAGCCTACATCCTCTACCGCGAGCAGCGCTCCCAGGTCCGGGCCACGGAACACATCCTCCTGGACGGCGCGGCCCTCATGGACGATTACCTGAAAAAGCTGGACTGGCGGGTGAGCGAGAACAGCAACATGAACTACTCGCTCCAGGGCCTCAACTTTTACGTGGCCTCGTCCATCTCCGCCCGCTACTGGCTCCATCGCATCTACCCGCCCCAGGTGCGCCAGGCCCACACCGAGGGGGCCATGCACATCCACGACCTGAGCGTGTTAGCGGCCTATACCTATTACGGCAAGGAAGTCGTCATTGCCCGGCTCGCGGGCCAACTCCGGGTCTGTTCCCTGGAGCAGTTGTATGAGGATACCCCCGGCGAAGAGGTGCTCCTGAACGAGGCCGACGGGGCATATGCCAAGTACCCCACCGGGCTTTTCGTCCTGGACAAGGACGGCTGGACCCGGGCCGTGCGCCTGGTGCGCAAGACCAAACAGCGCCCCATGCGGTTCATCAAAAACCGTGGGGGACGGTCCGTGATCGTGACCGATAACCACCCGATGATCACTCAGAACGGAGAAAAAGAGGCCCAGGAACTGGGGTCAGAAGACCGTACCTTCACCGTGGACCCGGCTCGCCTCCTGGCTGAGGAGACCTTGTTCTCCACGAAATCTATCGATCTGGCAGCCGCCATCCGGGAGCATGGTCCCCTGGACTGCGCCGTGTATCTCGATGGCCGGCCTTTAGAGGAAACGGAAGTGAGCCAGGACCCTGATCAGGAGACCGGGCTTCTCCACACCGCCACATCCTCTATTCCCCGCTTGCTTCAACTTACTGGGGAGTTTGGATATTTCGTCGGCTTTGCCCTGGCGGAGGGGTTCCTGTCGTATGATGCCCATAGAAGCCAGGTGATCGCCATCACGCAACGGGAGCAGGCCCCCTTGCTCCGGGCGAACCGGGGCCTGTTAGACAACGGAATCTCCGGGGTTCTGACTCGCCGGTCGGATGCCCGGTGGGAACTCCGTGTCACCAACCCCTTCCTGCGGTTCTTGTTTGAGCGGGTGTTCCAGATCAAACCCGGCTCACGCCACAAGACGCTCCCGGTGGGTATCCTGAGCTATAACCAGGATTTTGTGAAAGGGGTCATCGCTGGCGTGCTTGACGGGGATGGCTCACTGGAGGGCAATGGCACCCAACTCTTGCTGCGGGTGGCCGCGCGGACGTTGCTGGAGCAATTGGCGGTGGTGCTGGAGTTGCTCGGATTTGTGCCCCGGGATCGCGCCATCGAGGGCCAGGGCAGCCGACGAGCCTACAGAGGGCGAGAAATCGTCCAGGATTATCCGCTCTACGGCCTGGCGTTCAGCAAGACCGACGTAGAACTGCCGGCGGAAAAGTACCAGCGGGCCGCCGTGGCTACGCCGTCCTGGCACGATAGCGAGCGGGATGCCTGGCACCGGCTGATCAACAACCTCCCCGTGGAAATCCCGGATGATGTGATCTATGACATCACGACCGAATCTGGCACCTTGATCGTGAATGGCATGTGGAACCACAACTGCTGTGGCTGGGACCTACAAGATTTGCTAATGCGGGGCTTTGGCGGCGTGCCGGCCAAGGTGGAGAGTCGGCCGCCCCGGCACCTGCGCTCGGCCCTGGGCCAGGTGGTGAACTTTTTCTACACCCTGCAAGGGGAGACGGCCGGTGCCCAGGCTTTTTCCAACTTTGACACCTTGCTCGCGCCCTTCATCGCCTACGATGAGTTGGATTACAAGGGGGTCAAACAGGCAATACAAGAATTCGTGTACAATATAAACGTGCCCACGCGGGTAGGCTTCCAAAGCCTGGCTTGGGATGAGTTGGTGGTGGTGCGACGCAACGGCCGCATCGAGGTGGTCGAGATCGGTCAGTTGGTGGACGAGCAATTCGCGCGCAACAACCACCGGGTGCTGCGCCAGGCCCATGACAGCTACGCGATAGCGAACGCAGACGACATCCAGACCCTGGCTTTCGACACGGAGGGACGGGTGGGTTGGGCTGCGGTGAAGGCCTTCGTGCGCCATCGGGTGCCTGATGGAACCTCTTTTGTGCGCGTGCGCACCAGCCGGGGGACAGCGCGTGTCTCCCCGGCCCATTCCCTGTTTGCCTTCGAGACCCTGAATGAGCGTTTTAACCCCCGCCCCATAGCTGCTTGCGAGGTGGAGGTGGCGCACGGTAATGCCCGGCTGACCCCAACCAATCATTTTATCGCCGTTCGCCAGGCCCCCAATGGCGGAACACGGGATACGCTCGATCTGGTCGAACTCATTGATGCGGTACCCCAGGTGGCTGACCGCGCTCGGGTCCGGGTCCCCGACCAGTCCCAGGCGGTGCAACGCCTGCAGCAGCGTGTGCGAGAGCAATTTGGTGGCTTGACGCCGTTCTACCTGGAATATGGTATCAAGGACAAGGGCTGTTGGCAACAGTGGTCAAAGCCGAAACGGGGGACCATACCCTATCGGGTGTGGCGAGCGTTGGGCGACAACGAGCCAGAAGCCGAGTTCTCGTTGCGCAACAGTGACCTGTGGTATTCTCGTACCCTGACCGGGGAACGCCTGCGCGAGTTCATTCGCCTGCTGGCCTGGTACATCACCGAGGGCCACAATGACATCACCAATGGGTTATACGTGAGCCAGGCGCGCGGCGGCGACCAGGAAGAGATGATGCGGGTGCTGGGCGCCCTGGGAGCATTAGGACATGTCGAAGAGAGGCAAGGCTGGTCAGCGCAGAGGAATCCCACCAGTGCCGTGTTGCGGATGGCCGGCAAGGGCTTGTTGGCCGTGCTGATCGGCTACCTGGCCGGGACATACAGCACGAATAAAATCATCCCCTGGTTCGTCTACGACCTGGTTTCAGCCTTGCAGGAGACATTCATCGCCACCCTATTGCGCGGCGACGCCAGCGAATTCCCTGAGTATTTTGACTACACCACCACCTCTAAGAAGCTCAGCCTGGGCCTCAGCCTGTTACTGGCGATGAACGACTACAAGTTCAGCGTGTACGAGACCTCTTACGACCGGCAGGGATGGAGCGACCAGTACATCTTGCGCGTGTACAAGGATAAGGAAGCAGCGGAGCGGTACGCCGTGGGCGACCTGCTGGCGCGGGTGTGTTTGCGGCGAGAGGCTTTCACTTACGAGCGGGAATACGAATACGATCTCAGCGTGGCTGTGGGGCTGGAGAACTTTGCCGGGGGCAGTGGATTGCTATGCTTCCATAATACCCCCTTCACCAACATCACTGTGGACCTCACGCCCTCACCCACTCTGCGTGACCAGGCCGTCATCATCGGCGGGGAGCTGCAAGACCGCACCTACGGCGAGTTCCAGCGCGAGATGGACCTCCTCAACCGCGCCTTCGCCGAGGTGATGCTGGAGGGCGACGCGAAGGGCCGGGTCTTTAGTGTGGACTATGCCTCCTACTCGCTCGTGCGTGAGGACGGTGTCGTCAGGCTTGGTCAAATCGGCGAGTATATTGACCAGAAAATGACCCTGTTGTCCCCTGAGTGGATCGAGGACAATCAGGCAGAGGTGCTCGATGTCCGAGACCTGGATATCGAGACTGTCGGTGTGCTGGCCGGCAAGGTTGGATGGCACAAGGTCAACTATCTCGTCCGACATCCCACCGACCGGCTCTTACGGATCACGACGGTGGGTGGCTTCAATGTGAGTGTAACGCCATCCCATTCCATCTTGGTCGTGAAAAACGGGGACATTGTGGCTTGCCAGGCATCGGACCTCAAACCCGGCGATTATCTGCTCGCGCCTCGCAGGCTCGACCTGGGTGAGCACTTTGTCGGCCGGTTGTCACTGGCCCACGAATTCGGGAAGAGGGACCCGCAAGGCATCTACTTATACGGCGTCAAGGATGGGAAGGGGTGTCTCTACCGGGAGGTCAGAACCTCACGGGGACACAAGCCCTACAACTACAAGGTGACTGTGATCCCCCTGGACCATGTTATCGATACCCTCGACGAACTCGATCTCTCGGAGGCGCAAGTGGGGCTGGCCGGATCAGACATCCGGCTCCCGAACACGATTACGATAGACGAGCCGCTGATGGAGTTTCTGGGCTATTATGTCGCCGAGGGTTCGGCGGAGAAAGGGCCAATAGGAGGTATCTCGCTCGGCTTCAATCTGGCAAAGGAGCGCGAACTGGCCCATCGTATTGCCCGCTGGGTGGAGAAGGCGTTCGGCACCAACGTTGTGATCCGCGAGGTCCCTGCACGCAACCTCGTCGAGGTCCGGGTTCACTCCAAACTGTTGCGGCGTGTCTTGGTTGAGGTTTTTGGCGTTGAGAACGGGAGCGAGCGCGAGTTGCCTGACCTGGTGTTCAACGTCCCCGATGACATGAAGCGGGCGTTCATCAGGGGATATTTCGACGGGGATGCCTATCGGAAAGGGAATGCCCTCTTTGCCTCCACGATCTCTCCCGGTGTGGCATGTGGGGTTTCCACTCTGCTGAAGCAGTTGGGTATCGCGCACACCTTGACCGAGTACACCAGGGACGGGGAGCACCAGATCTACCGCGTGAACCTCTGGGATGCAGAGTTGTTGGGACGCCAACACCGCACGATAGGCAAACTGCCCATGGAGGCCTCGGGCCTCACAACCATCCTCGAGTCGTTGCAGGAGCGGACTCCGCAATATCGAGACGCCCTGGGCCGCACATACGCGAACTCGCTGAACCGTGTGATGACAGGCTACGGGATCCATGGTCAGGAAACCATCTCGTTGGAGAAGGCACGCCGAATCATCGAGGACGCCGAAAGAATGGGTATACAGGTACCCCAGGGTCTCAAGGTGCTTGTGGATTCCGATCTCATCTTCCTCAAAGTGAAGTCAATTGAGGAAAGCAAGCCAACAACTGGCATGGTATACGATTTCTCTACCGACGCCGAGACTTTCCTGGCCAATCAGATCCTGGTGCACAACACCTTCCCCATCCCCACCTACAACATCACCGCCGACTTTGACTGGGAGAACGACGACCTGCAACCCCTGTGGGAGATGACGGCACGCTACGGCATCCCATACTTTGCGAACTATACAAACTCTGATATGAAACCAGAGGATGCCCGCAGTATGTGTTGCAGACTACGCCTGGACAACCGTGAGCTGCGCCGGCGCACCGGCGGCCTCTTCGCTGCCAGCCCCCTCACCGGCAGCGTGGGCGTGGTCACGCTGAATATGCCCCGCATCGGTTATCTCTCGGCCAGCGAGGACGAGTTCTTCGCCCGCCTGGGCAACCTCATGGACATGGCCCAGGTGAGCCTGGAGATCAAGCGCAAGACCCTGGAACGCCTCACGGAGCAGGGGCTATATCCCTATAGCCGCCATTACCTGGCCGGGATCAAGGCGCGCAACGGGGCCTATTGGGACAACCACTTTTCTACCATCGGGCTGAATGGTATGAACGAGGCCTGCCTGAACTTTCTGGGGGTGGGCATTGAGCACCCCGACGGCAAAGCCTTCGCGCTCAAGGTGCTGGATTTCATGCTGGAGAAGCTGCGGACCTATCAGGAGGAGACCGGCCACCTGTATAACCTGGAGGCGTCGCCGGCCGAGGGCGCAGCCTACCGCCTGGCCCGCGCCGACGTGGAACGTTACCCCCACATCATCACCGCCGGCACGCGGGAGGCGCCGTATTACACGAACTGCCTTTCCAGTGATACAGAGGTGCTGACAAGGGCAGGGTGGAGGACACACGACCAACTGCAGATCGGCGATGAGGTCTTGACCTATAACCTGGTGACGAAAACGCTGGAGTATCAGAGGATCCGGAACGTGTATGTATATGGCGGTGAGTGGGAAATGGTCAACATTCGATCCAGGGCCCAGGACCAGCTTGTGACACCGAACCATATGGTCTTGTTCGAGTCCGGGGCACGAAAGGGTTTCGAGTTCCTCGCCCCCGCCGCCCATCTGCCTCGGCGAAACTTTATGGTTCGGATGGGCGCCCGGTGGTGTATCCAGGAGGATAACCCGGCGTATTCCGACGACTTGCTGCGGTTGATCGCCTGGATCGTTACGGAGGGGCATTTCGAGGTTGATAATAGCGCAGTACGGATCACCCAGGCCAGAAAAAGCAGATACTGGCAGGAAATCAAGGGGCTCCTGGATCGAGCCGGTATCGGCTACTCTATCCTGGGGACAGGGGAGGGAAAACACAAAGAATCCATCTTTCGCATTGGGGCGCGCGACGGAAAATGGATCAGGGAGATCATCCAGCGGAAAATCCTACCCCAGGAACTCCTGGCCTCGTTGAGTGAACGGCAGTTAAACCTGTTGTTGCTCGAGCTGGCGAAGGGCGATGGGGTTGTTCGCCAGGGTCGCCCGGTAAGACTTTACACGGCGTCGGCTGAACTGGCCGGTCAATATCAGGAGATCGCCATCAAGACCAATAAGCGTTCGGTAATCGGTTATGGAGAGGGTACATATTATGTGGATATCGTGAATTCAAGATGTAAAAGCTGGATTACGGACCCTCCCGCGAGAGTGGGCTACGAGGGGATCGTTTGGTGTATCGAGGTGCCGAACCATACTTTTGTGGCCAGGAGAAATGGCCGGCCCTTCATCACTGGAAACTCCACTCATCTGCCGGTGAACTACACCGACGACCTGTGGGCGACCCTGGCCCACCAGGATGAGTTGCAGACCCGCTACACCGGCGGCACCGTGCTCCACATCTTCCTGGGCGAGCGGCTGGATGACTGGCGGCAGGCCCGGCTCCTGGTCCGCCGCATCGCCGAGAACTTTCGCCTGCCCTACTACACGCTCACGCCCACCTTCAGCATCTGTCCGATCCACGGCTACATCCCCGGCGAGCACCAGTATTGCCCCTACGAGCACTCGAAGGAGCAGTTGGCGCAACTGGGCTTGACCATCGCGTACGAGAGCCAGCCTGCCCAGGTCCCCACGGTGGTTGGGTGATCGGGCATACTCAGTACATGGAAAAAGTTGCTCAAAGCGGGCCACAGACTCGCTGGGAGCAAGGAATCTACGTTGAGGAGGATACGAACATGGAAGAAAACAAAGTGCCTTGCGAGGTGTATTCGAGGATCGTGGGCTATTTGCGCCCGGTCCAGAACTGGAACGACGGCAAGAAGCAGGAATTCGCGGACCGCAAACCCTTCTCCGTGGTTCATGTCCCCGGCCAGGTTGCCCTGAAGACCGCTGACCACCGACCGCCGAAGGCTGACTGAGGACTGCCGACTGCGAACCGTGGACTGAGGACTATGGACTTGCACATCAAGGGCCTGGTAAAGACCTCACTCATCGAGTTTCCGGGCCACATCGCAACCGTGGTCTTTACCGGCGGATGCAATTTCCGCTGTCCCTACTGCCATAACGCTGACCTGGTGGCAAACCCGGCCGATTTGCCAGACATCCCCGTGGCCGAAGTGCTGGAGTTCCTGGCCCAGCGGCGGCAGCTTGTGGACGGCGTGGTGGTCAGCGGCGGTGAGCCAACGTTGCAGCCGGGCCTGCCGGAGTTCCTCCGCGCGGTCAAGGGGCTGGGGTTCGCCACCAAGCTGGACACCAACGGCTCCCGGCCAGACGTACTGCGCGTGCTGCTGGCCGAGGGCCTGCTGGACTATGTGGCCCTGGACTTGAAGACGCCTCTGGAACGGTACGAGTCTGCCCTGGGGGCGCCCTCCCACGTGGCTGTAGGGGAGAGCATCCGGCTCGTCCTGGCCTCCGGCGTGACCCACGAGTTCCGCACCACGGTGGTGCCGAGCCTGGTGGCCCCGACCGATGTGCCGGCGTTGGCCCAGGCTATCGCCGGGGCCCGGCAATACTACCTCCAGCAGTTCCGGCCGGTCAATACCCTGGACCCGGCCTACGAAAACGTAACCCCGTATGCGCCGGCCGTGCTCCACGGGATGGCCCAGACGGCCCGGGCCTGGGTGCCCACAGCGGTGCGGGGCCTGCCCTGAGCCTGGCGAAGGGGATTGTAGCAGACTATCAGGGGATGGTTCAAAATTGGTTGACACTTTTGTGACCGAAGGCCTTAATTGCCCCTCACCCCCCTTTGTCCCCCCTCTCCCCTGGCCTTGCGGCCAGGGGAGAGGGGGGATAAGGAAGGGGTTTTGCAGCGGGCGGCGAAGCCGCCCGCTACAAAACCCCGCTTCCCACCCCCTCCCCTCGCCCGCCGCCCCAGGCGAGCGGGAGAGGAGAGGGGCAGGAGGAGGGGTGAGGATTTTAACGCCCGTAAAGAGTGTAAACCAATTTCCCCAGAACATTGAACTATCCCGACTATCACAAACATAGAAGGACGCTCACCTTGAACCAAAATCGTAACCTGATCGTTGCCATCGTCGTTATCCTGGTGCTGGCACTGCTGGCGTGCTGTTGTATCGTAGCGATGGCAGTGACATTCTGGGGGGGCTGTGCAGCGTGTGGCTTTGGGAGTATGGCCGCGATGCTCACCGCGCCAGCACCCTACGGCATAGACGAGCGACCGGCCGTGCCGGCCGGACTCGCTCCGGACAGTGTCTTCCCTCCGACCATCGGCGATTACACGGCTGGCCCGGTCCGCACCGTCTCCACGTTGGCCAGTGTGACCGTGCCGCGGGGGGCCAGAGGCGTGGTGTACACGGGGCCGGCCGGTCGGGCGTTGGCCTTTGCGGTCCAGATGGACTCACAGGCAGAGGCCCAACAGTTCGTGGAACTCTTGCAGGGGCGAGTGAAGAAGGGCGGTACTGGCTCCTACCAGTACCGCGCCTGGCCCGGCAAGCCATTCTATGCCCGATGGTACGTGAGCGGCTGGGGCGAATACACCTACGGGATCGTCTGGAACAATGGGCGGTGGGTCCTGGGGGTGACCAGCGCGTCAGAGGAAGCCCGCGATGCCGTGGCGGTGGCGTTTCCGTATTAACTCCGCCGTAATTGCTCAGCCTGTACCCTCCCGCAGGTTCGAAAGTGTCTGGCAACGGGGCACGCAGGTCATTGAGGCGCGCCCTGATCTGGAGATCGTGCCAGAACCTGCCGGAGGGTGAGCAGGGCGATGGTCAGCCCCAACGCTCGTACCGCACCAGATCAGCCAGGGGTTTGCGTTGCTTGGGCCGGGGCGGGTCGGCCGGGTAACCCAGAGGTGTAAAGGCCACCGGCTCCACCCCCTCCGGCAGCCCCAATACCTCCCGCGCCGCCGCTGGATCAAAGGCCGCGACCCAGCACGTGCCCAGACCCACATCCGTCGCAGCCAGGATCAGGTGGTCCATGACGATGGTCGCGTCCACCAGGCCATAGTTCAGGCCATCGGAGCGGACCCAGGCAGCAGCCGGTTGAGCGCAGACACAGACCACCAGGGGGGCCTGCCTGAACCAGGGCGCCTTGTAGATGCGTTGCAGTTCTGCCTCCCGGCCCGCTGTATGGATCACGATGATCTGTACCGGTTGGCGGTTGGCCGCCGTGGGGGCCAGGCGGGCTGCTTCCAGCACCTGCTGAAGCAACTCTTCTGGCACCGGGTCCGGCCGATACCCTCGCACGCTATAGCGTGCCGCGATCAGTTGCAAGAACTCCATTTTAGATCTACTCCTTCTGTTGAACCAATGGATGTACAGATTGAGGTCACAACGGCCGAGGCCGTAGCCGGGTTCCTGACTGCGGCGTGGGGCCAGGCCGATACAGGACTGGATTGGTCAACGCGGCGTTTCGTCACCCGGGCCACACTCCCGTCGAGCGGCGAGACCGTCGGCGCGGCCCGCTTCCGCCTGCGGGCCGGCGTGGCCCATCTATCCGAGATCGTGGTGCGCGATGATATGCGGCGTCGTGACATCGGCGCGGCGCTCCTGGCGGATTTCGAGGCCCGGGCCGGTGTCGCTGGCTGTCACAAGCTGGCCCTCATCACCGACGCGGTCGGGCCAGCTCGCCACTTCTATGAGGCCCACGGCTACCAGGTAGAGGGCCTGCTACGCCGCCACTATCACGGCCGGGACTTTGTGGCGATGTGCAAGTTCCTCGCGCCAGGCTGACCATCCCGCCGCAACAACAGGATACGCAGCCCCACCAGGGCGATGCCGGCCCCAGCCATGTCCACCAGCCAGTCATAGAGGTTCCCGTTGCGGCCGGGGACCACCATCTGGTGCCATTCGTCGCTGGCGGCATACAGCGCGGCCAACGCGCAGGCAATAAGATACCAGCGTCGCTCCAACAGCGGGGCACGCACTGACATCGCCCACCAGATCAGGACGGCCAGTATCCCGTATTCGGTGAGGTGACCGAGCTTTTTGAGCACGATGTCGGTGACGTTGTCCGGGTGGTGCACCATAACCGATTGCGCGGACAGGGCAAAGATCACTCCCATCCACGCCAGCACCAGTCCCCAACGCAGCCCGGCCGCTATGGCGATGCGCCTGTTCACGTATCCCCCTATCGTTTGGAGATGAGACGGTCGCATTCTTCAGCGGCGCGCGTGGCCTGGCGGAGAGCCTCGGCAGCGTCGGCCGGGCGGCCCAGGGCCTGGTAGGCCAGCGCCAGATGGCTGTAGGCAGAGGCGTTCAGCGGGTCCAGAGCCAGGGCCGCCTGGTATACCGACACAGCCTCGGCCGGGTGGCCCTGGAGCATGAGCACCTGGCCGGTCTTGATCAGCGGTTCCGGGTCCGTGGGGCTAAGGTGCTGCGCCTGGCGATAGGCTGCGCTGGCCCGGTCCAGGTGGGTCGGGTCTGCGGTAGCCTGGCCCCAATATCGCCGCACGTCACCCAGCATCAACCAGTGCTCCTCGTCCAGAGGTGACCGGGCGATGGCTCGCTCGCTGGCGGCTTCGGCCAATGGGAATGCCGCGCCCATGCCGTTAACGGCCCGGGCCAGTTGCGCCGAGGCTAACAGGGCATGGTAGTGGTCCTGATCCGGCTGCCAGGCTATCGCCTGCTCGTAGGCGGCGATGGCGGCCGGCCAGTCGCCGGCCCGGAGATGGTGCAGGCCGGTCTTGACATGAGCATCGGCCAGGAGCGGCACGACGTTCGTGCCCCAGGTCAGGACCAGAGCCGCCAGGGACAGTCCCGCGCCGCTGAGCAGTTTCCGGCGACGGGCTGGAGCCGGTTGAGCGCCGCTCGTCTTCTCCCCTGAGGAAGGCACAGAGATAGGGAAAGCCGCGCCTGCCAGCACCCCCAGGCTCAGCCACAGGGTGCTCAATGTGGTGGCGACCCCAAAGCTGAATTGGTTTGCCACCTGGTAGGCCACCACGCCGGCGATGAATGCCGTCGCCGTCAGGGCCGCCGGGCGCGCGGCATTTTTGACGACCCGCCAGCCGCACCAGCAGACCGCGACCACCAGGGCCAGGTATGCTGCCAGCCCGGGCAGGCCGGCGTTCACGGCCCAGGCCAGGAATTCGTTATGGGCCTGGCCGCCGGTAGCCCTGATCCCGCCGTAGACGGTCAGAGCCGGTGGATAGACTGCCTGGAACGCCAGCGCAAAGCTCTCCGGCCCGGTCCCTAGCAGGGGCTGTCTGGCGATGAGTTGCGCCGTGGCTGACCACTCCAGGATACGGATAGTCGTAGTGGCCGATTTACCCCGCAGCAGTGAGTGAATCGGTTCCAGCGGGCCACCAGATGCCCACCCGCCCGGGTCTGCATAGGCCCCCGCCACCAGGATCAGCAGGGCCACCATCACCACTGCCAGGCCCCCGATCACCCATCTGGTATGGCGGGTGCGGCTACCGCCGAGCAGGGCCAGGGTCGCGCTCGCGGCCAGTGCCCCCAGCCCTGCACTGCGGGAGGCTGTCGCCAGCAGACAGCCGATCTGGGTAAACAACAAACCGGCGTAAAGGCTCCGGAGCGACCAATCCCGCGCTTCAAACAGGCGCACCACCGCCAGCGGCATCGTCATCGCCAGGTACAACCCCAGGAAATTGGGGTGTCCCAGAGTGGCAAACGGGCGTTCCGCCGGTCGCTCCCAGGGGATCGGATCCAGCCCGGCGAACTGGAGTAACCCGTATCCACTCACTACGGCGCTGGCAATGAGCATAGTCGTCACCAGTCGTTCCCGTTGCTGCCGGGTACGCAGTTGCCCGGCCACCAGCGCGAACAGGGCCAGCAAGCAGAGGAACGTGTATGCCCCCTGACGCCACTGATAGCTGCCCCACAGACTGAGGCGGGGAGACACGGATAAGACAGTGGCCGCCAGGTACAACAAGGCCAGAGTCAGGGCCAGGAGAGGGGGAAGGGTTAAAGCAACATGGCGTGTGGGGTATAGTTTGAGCGACTTTTTGCTGAGCACCCAAAACACGACCATAAAGACCACGATAGTGCGCAAGACCGCCACCTTGACCGGCTCGAATGGTTGCGCGCTGCCGGGATCAAAGACCAGCGGGATGGCCAGGGCGATCAGCAGCCAGCCGCTTTCGATGACAACTTCGGGGGTCATCTCAGGTTAGCTCATGTCTAGAACAATTGCTAAGGATGTAGTATAATTCTCTGGGGATGGTTCAATTTTCTGGGTAAATTGGTTTACACTTTACGGGCGTTAAAATCCTCACCTCTCTCCCTGCCCTCCCCTCTCCCGCTCGCCTGGAACGGCGGGTGAGGGGAGGGGGGAAGCGTGGTTTTGCGGCGGGTGGCTTCGCCGCCCGCCGCAAAACCCCTTCCTTATCCCCCCTCTCCCCTGGCCGCAAGGCCAGGGGGAGAGGGGGGATAAAGG
>Ga0209101_1000311_pt1 | contig 40898 bp, 37 predicted proteins | sample ConPoolayeCmetaG_FD_185481 | JGI IMG/M metagenome (GOLD analysis project Ga0209101, IMG submission 185481) | Hot spring microbial mat communities from California, USA to study Microbial Dark Matter (Phase II) - Cone Pool mat layer C metaG... ...
CTCAACCACGCCGCTCAGACCTTGCGCGCCGCGCACATAGACCGTCTGCCCGGCGCGCAAGGTCTGAGCGGCGTGGTTGAGCGTGGCCCAGGGGCGATCGTAGGTGCCGGGGTTGCTGTCGCTGCCGTCTGGAGCGACGAAAAAGGTATCGGCGTCCAGGCTAACTGCCGGAGTGGGCGAGGGGCCGACGGTGGGCGTCGGCAGGGGAGTGGATGTCGCTGTCGGAGTTGGCAGTGTTGGCGTCGCCGACGGCGTTGGGGCTGCCGTAGCGACAGATGTTGGCGTCAAGGTGGGGAGTGTCGTAAGAATGGCCACAACCGGTGATGGAGCGAATGTCGGGATGGTGACCATTTGTCGGCCGGAACGTTTGAGGAACAATAGGGCCAAAAGAGCCAGAACGATCAATGTGATTAAAATCCATAAAATACGAAGAATATCTTTGTTCATATTTTTATCCCTGATATTGATAATACGCTGCGCATGCCCCCTCGCTGCTGACCATGCATGGCCCCAGTGGGTTGTGCGGTGTGCAAACGCGACGAAAGAGCGGGCATTCATCCGGCGCGATCAGCGCGCGCAACACATCACCGCAGCGGCAGCCACTCGGCTCGGGCCGGGGGGTGACTTGAACGGTAAAGGCGTGAACGGCGTCACGGTGGGCGAATTCTGGACGCAGGGAGAGCGCGCTGTTGGGGATACGCCCCAGGCCGCGCCATTCACCGTCGGCGATTTGAAACACCTGCTCGATCAGCGCCTGGGCCGTTGGGTTGCCGTTGGCTCGCACGCTGCGCCCGTAGGCATTGACCACCGCCGATCGGCCCGATTCGCACATATCGACCAGCGAGCGGATGGCCCACAGGATGTCCAGTGGCTCAAAGCCGGCCACCGCGCAGGCGAGGCCATACTCGTGCGGCAAAAAGTGCCACGCCATGCTGCCGATGACCGTGGTCACGTGGCCGGGGCCGATCACGCCGTTCAGCGGCACCTGACCGGCGTCGAGGATGGCACGAATTGCCGGTGGAGTGAGTTTGTGCATAGAAAGAATATAGAAATTGAGGATATTTTGCGATTCAGCTTGTAAAAGGGTGGCGGCAACGGTCGGTGCAGTGGTCTCGAACCCGACACCGAGGAAAACGACAGGGCGTGTCGGCTGTGCCTGTGCGATCTGGAGCGCGTCGAGCGGTGAATAGACCACGCGCACGTCGGCTCCGCGTGCCTGGGCTTCTTGCAGCGAGCCGGCCGTGCCCGGCACGCGCAGCATGTCGCCAAAAGTGGTGAGGATCATGCCGGGCAGGTGGGCCAAGGCGATGGCTCGATCAATCTCTTGTGCCGTCGTCACACAAACCGGGCAGCCGGGACCGCTGTGCAGATACACCGTTGGCGGCAAGAGCTGACGCAGGCCATAGCGCATAATGGCATGGGTGTGCCCGCCACAAAATTCCATCAGGTGCACCGGCCGGGTGCTCAACGTGGCGATCTCGTCCAGCACACGCCGCGCCGCCACCGGATCGCGGAATTCGTCAACGTATTTCATCGGTTCTGGTCGGCCAATGAGGCCATTTCGGCCAGCATACGCAATGTCTCTTGGGCCTCGCGTTCGTCCAAAATGCCGATGGCGAATCCGGCGTGGACGATCACGTAATCGCCCACCTGCGCTTCCGGCGTCAGCGCCAGGCTGATCCGCCGTTCCACACCGCCGATTTCGACCTGAGCGGTGGCCCCGTCGATCGCTTTAATGCGTGTAGGAATTGCTAAACACACAAAAACACCTCCTGTTGCGTGCGAAACCGTAGCCGACGCATCCCTATGCGTCGGTATTAAGGGCCTATCCGAAAAACGCAGCCGACGCATCCCTATGCGTCGGCATAAGCGGCATAGGGATGCCGCTCGTACGGTTTTTCGGATCGGCTCCAAGCTGGTGATGGGCAACGACGGCCTGGCCCAGGCTTATCCCGCCGTCGTTGCACGGCACCTGACGATGGAGCAAGACATGAAAACCGGCCTGATGCAAGGCGGGCACGGTCAGATCGAGCAAAAGCCGGTTTTGAAAACAGCCGCCGCTCAAAGCCACTCCGTTGAGGCCGGTTTGGGCGGCCAGTTGACGGCAAACCCGGACGATCATTTCGGCGACCGTGCGGTGGAACCGCGCGGCGATCTCGTTGACCGGCACGCCGGCCTGCACGTCGCCGAGCAGTGCTGCAAACAGCGCGCGCAACCGAACTTGCCAACACTCACCGGCCTGATCCAGTTCGAACGGGTAGGCCGATGGGCAATGTGCATCTTCTAATGTACCGTGTGCAATGTGCTCCAGCTCGATTGCTGCCTGGGCCTCATAGCTTGTCTCGGTGCAGACGCCCAACAAGGCCGACACCGCATCGAACAAACGCCCCATCGACGAGGTGAGCGGGCAATTGAGACGTCGATCGAGTTGTTGGTATAGCATAGCCGTTGATATGCCGGTCGGCACAACCCAACCGGCCGGATCGCCCAGGAGGATGTAAAGATAGCTCAACGCAATGCGCCAGGGCTGCCGCGTTGCCGCGTCACCGCCGGGCAGAGGCAGATATTCCAGGTGCGCCGCCCGCCGATAGCTGTCGTAATCGCCGATCAGCCATTCACCTCCCCAGACATGCCCGTCTGGACCGTAGCCGGTGCCATCCATGATCACACCGATAACCGGCCCTTGTTCCGGCCGCCGGCCGTTGTCGGCCAGGCAGGCTGCCAAGTGAGCGTGGTGATGTTGAACGGCGATCGGTTGCCCTGTGCCGTTCGCCGTTTGTCGAGCATAACGGGTTGTCGTGTAATCCGGATGCGCGTCGCAGGCAATAGCGGTCGGTTCGATGCGGAAGAGATGTTTATAGAGTTCTACGGTGCGTTCAAAATGCGCCAGCGTTTCCAGGTTTTCCATATCGCCGATGTGTGGCGAGAGAAAAGCATAGCAATCGCGGGTCAGGCAAAAGGTGTTTTTGAGATCGGCACCGGTGGCCAGAATTTGCGCACAATCAAAGGGTAAGGTGATCGGCGCCGGTGCATAGCCGCGCGCACGACGGATCGGTTGGGGGCCGGAGGCCGGCAAGAACCACACCGAGTCATCGTAACGGGCATAGATGTCGCGGTTGTGCAACAAAAAGGCATCAGCCAGTGTGCTCAGCCGCTCAAGGGCTTCATGGTTGTCGGCCGCGATCGGCTCTTCGCTCATATTGCCACTGGTCATCACCAGCGGGCCGCCCCAATCGTGCAGCAAAAGGTGGTGCAGCGGCGTGTAAGGCAGCATCACCCCCAGTGTGCCCTGGTGCGGGGCCACCTGGGAGGCAACCGTCGAATCCTCGCGCCAGGGCAGCAGCACGATCGGCGCTTGCGGTGAACAAAGCAGCGCTTCGGCCGCCGGTGAAAGCAGGCAATGACGCCGCACGGCCTCCACCGTCGGCATCATCAAGGCAAAAGGCTTGTGTGGACGACGTTTGCGCCGACGCAGGGTCTGTACCGCCTGTGGGTTGAGGGCGTCGCAGACCAGTTGAAACCCGCCCAGTCCTTTGATCGCCAAAATCTGCCCTTGCCGCAACAGTTCAACGGCCTGAGATATGACATCGCGCTGGGGGTTAAAACCGGCGGGTTGTGTGCCGGCCACACCGTCAACCTGCGACGCGCTTATAATCTGTAGTTGCGGCCCACACGCCGGACATGCGTTCGGCTGGGCATGAAAGCGACGGTTGCGTGGGTCATCGTATTCGCGCCGACAATCGGCGCACATCGGAAAAACGCGCATGGTCGTGTTGGCACGATCGTAGGGAAGGTCGGCCAGGATGGTGAATCGCGGCCCACAATGGGTGCAATTGGTGAAAGGATAGCGATAACGACGATTTTCTGGATCAAAAATTTCGCGCAGACAATCGGGACAGGTGGCCACGTCGGGCGAGATAAGCTGATAACGGTCGGCCTGGGTTTCGGAAGGACGGATTTCAAAGCCCGTATAGCCAACCGGCCCGGCTTCATGTGCCTCGATCGATTCAATCCGCGCCAGCGGCGGAGCCTCGGTGCGCAAGGCCAGGATGAATTGTTGCACCACCTCGGCTGCCCCTTCCACCTCCACATCTACGCCGCCGGAGTGGTTGCGCACCCACCCGGTCAGCCCCAGCCGTTCGGCCAGGTTAAAGACAAAGGGGCGAAATCCCACGCCTTGTACCACGCCGCGCAAGGTGATCTGTCGACGGGTTAACGAATTAGCGTTCACCATCACTTGACCTGGACACGCGTCAACACCACGTGATCGCTCAACGGGTTTTCCTTTTGATCCACAACCGGCAGCCGTTCCAACGTCGGCAAAAAGTACAGGCCGGCGTGCAGTTCGTAATGGCCCGGCGGCGCATCGGCCGGAATGGGCACGCGATATTCGCCGATAACCACCTCACCGGCCGACCAAAAAGTGGTCGGGTAGGTAGCCTGGCCGGGTTGAGCATCGTGTTGTCCCCACAGCGGTGAACCGGTCGCCGGATTGTTCTGCTCGCCGACCAAATGGACGAAAAAGGTATAGGGACGTTCAATCCGGCCCACGGCACGCCAATATACGGTCAGTGGAATCATCTCGCCCGGTGCCCAAATTTCCGACGCAAGATCGTAGCCGAGCAATTCGATGCGTCCGGCCCAGTTGACCGAGGTCGCAAATTGCGGCTTCAGGGAAGCGTTGTCCGCGCGGTAAACCGTCAGGCCGGCGTCCAGGGGGATGATGACACCGCCGGGGAACAGCCGTTCCACGGCTTCCAATGCCTCCCTATGATCCGGGTGGATGATAAAACTGGCCTTGTGTCCGGCTATGCCGGTCGGCAGAACGCCGGTGGTGGTGCAAAAGCTCTTGATCCGACCGTTGGGCATGTTGCCCAACCCAAAAAACAAACTGCCGGGCAAGGGCGTAGGCCGAGGGATGTAGATGCTCTCGTCTGACGGTTGCCGATAGACATAGCGGTAGGTTGTTTCCAGAACGAGATTGGCCTGTCGGTGCGCGGCCAGGCTGCGCAGGGCCACCCAACCGATGCAAAACACACAAAGGCAGGCCAATGCCACCGTCCCCCCGATCAACGCTCTGGGCAGCGGCCTGGCCGGTCCAGAAATGGGCATCGCCCGACGCCATCTTTGCCAGAGCGTGTCGGCGGTTGTTCCGGCGATCATCCATAGGGCCAGGCGAAGCTGCGCGCTGACCGTGATGCTGTGACGGCCGATTTCGGCGGCATCGCCGTGCCAGACGATGATGGCATGCGGCCAAGCCAGGGCCAGCACGGCCCATGGAATCAACCGGCGGGGCTGAAAACGGCTACGGACAACCATCATCCCGCCGCCGATCAAGGCGACGGCGGCCAGAAAGCCCAAAAGGGGTGCATTTTGTCCCAGAAAAAAGAACCCGGTCAGCCAGGCCGGAAGGGGCGGCGTAAAAGTTTTGCTGGCATACAGATGCAAATCGCGCATTACCAGCATGTCGGACAGATGGCGCAGCGGATCGAGCACAAGCCAGAAGGGATGGGAAAGCATATAGCGAATATAGGCCGGTTTGCCGTTGGCCACCAACCAGTCCCGAAACGGTTGGAGGGCAAAATCATCAAAGGGGGCCCAGTTGTTTTCCCAGCCCAAATTACCGCTCAATCGCAACAAATCGGGCGTGACCGGCATCCCCTGTGCTTCAAACCAGGCCAGTTGTTCGGGATTGGTCAACACGCGCCGGGTGATCACGTTGACCAACGGCAACACCCAGCGTTGATCCATCCCTTCTCCGCCGCCGGCCGAGACAAAACTGGCTACAAAGGTTGCTATCAAAATCAAGGCAATCCACAGATAACGACGTCGTGTGGGGCTACTCAGTCCTACGACTGCCGTCAGTGCCACAAGGGATAACAAAAGCCAGGCATGCACATCACGGGTCAAGGCCCAAAAGATGGCTAAAATGCATACCAATGCGACACGCGGCCACGTTTGTCGTTTGACAAGCCAAAACCAGCTCGCAACAAACAGCGCAGTCAGTGAAAGTGCCGGCGATTCGCTCAAGATCACCGTGTCCCAGGCCAGAATTTCGGCATTGAGGCTGAAAATCAAAACGACAATCAGCATCATTCCGCCTACCCATTTGCTGTTTGCCTGCCGTGCCAGGGTAATTGCCAGCGTGATCCAGGCGACGGTTGAAATCACCGTCTGCCCAAAGGCCACCACGCCCAGGTTGCAGGCGGTCAGTTTGAGCTGGAGCGGAATGACCGGCGGTTTGATGCCGCTCCAAAACCGTCCATCGGTCAGCGGAAAAAAGGCAATCCGCGCATAATCGAGGGTGTCATAAAACTCGGCGACCTGCTCCACACGCTGCAAGTGTCCAAGCCGCACACCCAGATAGGCAATGAGAAGCGCACCGTACACGAGATGCAACGGCGTAACCCGATCGCTCAGTTGTCCTATCTGCGCTTTGGCCAAGGTCATTTTAGTTACAAGCCGGCATTCCCCCCGTCTTGGGGAACGGCCGGTCGGCACTTGCTTTATGCTGCGCATCCTCCACGCCGCTCTCTTTTATCCCTTGTTTGCGCGTTTGCTCATCAGCCAATCTACCCATACATCCAGGCCTGCGCCGGTCTTGCACGAAACCTCGAAAATCTGCGCGTTGGGGTTCATGCCCCACACCACCTTTTTGAATCCCTCCATGTCGAAATCCAGATAGGGCAGCAGGTCGATCTTGTTGATCACCACTGCATCGACTCGAACAAAGATATTCGGATATTTATATGGTTTATCGTCGCCTTCGGGAATGCTGGTGATGACCACATCCAGATGTTCGCCCAGCTTGACGTTGGCCGGACAGACCAGGTTGCCGACATTTTCGATCAGCAGCAGGTCGATCTCGTCAAGCGGCAGTTGGGCCAGCGCCGCTTGCAGCATGTTGGCGTCCAGATGGCACCCTCCGCCGGTGTTGATCTGGATCGTCGGAATGCCAACCGTGGCGATCCGTTCGGCATCGACCTGGGAGGCGGTATCACCGCTGATGGCACCAACCCGCAACCGGCCACGCAACGCCTCGGCAGTACACATCAACAGGCTGGTTTTGCCCGCGCCGGGCGAGGCCATCAGGTTCACCGCCCAAACGTCGTGTGTGTCCAATTGAAGCCGGTTTTGAAAAGCGATTTGATCGTTAGCCTTGAGGATGTTTTCGACAATCTTGACTTGAGACATATCATTTCTCCTGGTCTGCCCAGAGATCTGACGGGATTTAACAGGACGGGTCTGAAAATCCTGTCCATGACCTTTTTATGCTCAGCTGGAGCGTCGGCCACGTTTTTCGGTCGGCCACGTTTTTCAGAGGTCTGCTGATTCTATCTCGATGCTTTTCAAATAGAACTCTCGGCCTGCCACAATCTGTCCACCGATGGCATCACAACGGGGGCAATTCCAGTTCAATCCCTGGGGTGTAAATTCTTGACCGCATATTCGGCATCTTAATTTTGTCTCGATTCGCTCAAAATGTAATTTGGCCCCCTCGGCACAGGTGCCGGGGCTGAGCAAATCAAAGTAAAACTGCACCGAGTCATCGACCACGCTGCTCAGTGCGCCGACCACCAGATAAACGTCGGTAATCCGCCGGGCGCCGGCCCGCTCGGCATGTTCAACGGCAATGCGCAAAATTTCCTGCGTGATCGACAGCTCGTGCAAGGTCAGCCCTCATTTCCGGCGGCACACACGCCGGTCACCCGCCGGCTGTGGGTATACACGTTCATCCGTCCACCGCGCAAATAGCCGATCAAAGTCAGACCATGTTGCCCGGCCAGGTGCACGGCCAGCGAAGTCGGGGCCGAAATCGAAGCGACCAGCGGCACACCGGTGCGGATCGCCTTGACCACCATCTCATAGCTGGCCCGTCCGGAAGTGAGCAACGCCTTGTCGGCCAGCGAGATGCGTTGTAACAGACAATATCCCAGCACTTTGTCCACCGCATTGTGACGACCGATGTCTTCGGCCAGGGTCACCAGTCGCCCATGGGGGTCAAAAAGGGCCGCAGCGTGCGTCCCGCCGATTTGTTGATGAACGGCTTGCAAATCGCGCATGCTTTGGGCCAGGCCAAGCAGCGTCTCGGCGGCAAAGGTGACCTGGCAGGGCAGATAGGGCAACGTCTCACTCAGGGCGCTGACCTCGGCCGCGCCACACCCAGAGCGGATCAGCCGGATCACGTCGGAAGAACGGTCGGGCGGCACAAAGCCCTCGGCAGTTGTGCGCACCTCAACGCGGTTTCGAGAGGTCATTTCATCCGGGCCTTCTCTGCCATCCGGCGCAGGATGTCCCAGGCCGCAATGGTGGATGAGCACAAGATCGTCGGCGCTGCGCACATAACCCTCGCTGACACAAAATCCGGCAGCCAGTTCTTTTTCTTGCCCCGGCATACGCATCAACACGGCAACGCGCTGCCCGTTGATAACGATTTCGAGCGGTTCTTCGACGATCACCCGGTCTTCTGTCTGCTCACAGATGCCCGGCCGCACGCGTTGAATCGGCCAGACAAGACATGGTTGTTGAGATGGTATTGAGGCAACATTTTTGTTCATGATCTACCTTTGACCCGGCTGAAAAAGGTCGATATGCCGACGTCGACGCTTGGGAGCACGCCGGTGGCCACCTCTTGGCCTCGAAATGAAATCTGATTATAATTCGAGATGTCCGGACGCACAAATTCGTGCAAAAGGGTGACTGTCACCGTTTGGCGAGCACATTATGGTCAACAATGTCAGTGGAATCATTCTGGCCGGCGGCAAAAGCTCCCGGCTGGGGCAAAACAAGGCGCTGATCGACCTGGCAGGCAAGCCGGTCATTCAACACGTGGTAGATACATTGCGCCAGTTGGTCGACGAAATTGTGCTGGTCACCAACACGCCGGACATCTTGGCTTTTTTGGGAGTGCGCATGGTCGCCGACCGCTACGTTGGCGCCGGTCCGCTGGGTGGGTTGCATGCTGGCTTGAGCGCGATCGACGGTGAATATGGGTTGGTCGTGGGCTGCGATATGCCCTTTCTCAATGCGGCGTTGCTCAAGCACATGCTTTTACAAAGAACAGGCTATGACATCGTTATGCCGCGTATCGGGAATTACTATGAACCCTTGCATGCTCTCTACGGCCGGCATTGCCTGAGCGCCATTGAACATAGCCTTCAAAATGGACAACGACGCTTGCTCGGCTTTGCAGATCAACTCCAAGTGCGCTACGTCGAGCAAGATGAAATTCTTCGATTCGACCCTCAGCAGCTTTCCTTTTTCAACCTCAATTCGCCGGATGATCTGACGCGTATGCGCGAAATCGCCCAAACCGGACGGCGTTCCCCATCTGAGCTGTAAACAACCGGCGTTTCGTTTGGGGGCATGGCGGCGTTGCGGTCTGGCCCAAGTCGCCACGCCACCTTTGGCCAAGTCCGGTAAACAACGAACCCGTGCAACCAGGCTCTGCACGGGTTCGGTGAGGTCACTTTTGACGGTTCGGCTTATTTCCGTCCGTACACCCACCAATAGATGGCGCCGACAAACAACCCACCCCCGACGATGTTCCCCAACGTCGAAGGAAGCAGGTTGTTGAACAAGAACTGTCCCCAGGTCACCGCTGCGCCGTTGAACATGCCCAACGGGATAAAGAACATATTGGCCACACTGTGTTCAAAGCCGATGGCCACAAAGGCCATGATCGGAAACCAGATGCCCCATACCTTGCCGATCACATCGTTGGCCGAAACGGCCAGCCACACGGCCAGACAGACCAGCCAGTTACAGCCGACCCCGCGCCAGAAGACTTGCCAAAAGGTCAGAGCCACTTTGCCTTCGGCGATGGCTTTGGTAGCAGCCAAATAGGGGTCTTTGTTGAACAGGGCGCCGCCATAGTTACTGGCGATGAAGGCCAAAAAGAGCGAGCCAATGAAATTGCCCACATACACGATGACCCAGTTGCGCAGCAGACCGGCCCATTTGGCCCTGCCGGCCAGGCAGCTTGGGGTGATGACCCCTACATTGCCGGTAAACAGCTCGGCGCCGGCAATCACGACGAGCATAAGGCCGACCGGGAAGGTGCCGGCAAAGACCAATTTGGCCAATCCACCGAATCCTTCGGCGGTGATGCCCCGGCCGGTGGCAATGGCAACTGTGCCCCCCAAGGCGATGTAGGCCCCGGCCAGAAAAGACAACAGCAACAACTTGAGCCAGTGGTTTTCGGCTTTGGTCTTGCCGATGGTGCATGCGCTGTCTACAATTTCGCCTGGACTTTTGAGACCGACTGTCATTTGTTCCTCCTTGATGAAATAGAATATGGATTTGAAAGACTCTTTGGAAACCGCTGAAAAACTCGTTCACCGCCGAGAACGCCAAACATTACTTCGCACCCTTAATTTCACAAAACCTGGCGGTTCAAATGACTTTTTTCCGGGAAATCCTCGAGGGTTTGCCCCCCAAATCTATCACCCTCCCCAGGGCATGCCGGCATATTCCTGAAAAGCTTTGTCGTGCATATCTTTGAAAAGTTTTTCGTGGCCGCGTTCCCATTTGGCCAACATGGCCAAAGCTTTTTTAGCCTCCGAATCGGCTACTTGTTCGGCGGCCATTTCGTAAAACTCGGCCAAATCGCGCTCGATCAGATAAGCCATTCGCAGCACCGGCAAATCGGGCACCATCGCTTCGATCACAGTTTGATCGAGCATTTCACTGGCCGCACGTTGTGAGAAAAAGCCTTGTTGTTCCAGCCTTTGCCCGACATCGATCCCGCGGCCGCCGCCGGCATCCAGCCCGGCGATCAGAGAGTTGATGAATTCAATGTGTTTTTTCTCTTCTTCGGCCAGCTTTTCAAAGGTGCCGGTCGCTGCTGCGTGACTGAAACGGCTCGCATTGCTGGCGAAAAAATTCAAACCTTCATGTTCGCGCTGAAGCGCATACTCGTACACTTTGCGAACGTCCATGGTTGACCTCCAAATTGGTTGGGGGGAGATGGACTGGTCGGCCCATCTCCCGTGGTTAAGCAGCACAGAGATGCCGTCCTACGGCAACATCCCTATGCGTTGGCCTGCACACGAATTGCACACACTTTGAGTTCGGGGATCTTGGCCGTCGGGTCAAATGCGGCGTTGGTCAGCTTGTTGATGGCCGCCTCGGCCCAGTGGAAAGCCATAAAGACCACCCCCGGCTCGGTCATATCGCTGACCTGCGCCCTGGCCACGATCTCACCGCGCCGTGAAGTCAGGCGCACCGGCTGCCCATTTTGGATGTTGAGCTTTTTAGCGTCCTGCGTGTTGATCTCGACCCAGCCTTCCGGCACGTGCGCATCGAGCGGCGCCGAATGGCGCGATTGGGTGCCGGTGTGATAGTGGTAGAGGATGCGCCCGGTGGTCAGGATGAACGGATATTCTTCATCCGGTTCCTCGGCGGGCGGCTGCCAGTCTACCGCGCTAAAGAGGCCCAACCCACGGCTGAACTTGCCCACGTGCAAAATCGGCGTGCCCGGATGGTCGGTGCTGGGGCATGGCCAGCAAAGTCCCTGGTCGCCGATTCGTTCGTAAGTGATGCCGGCATAGCTGGGGGTCAGGCGGTTGATCTCGCGCATGATCTCTTCCGGGCCGCTGTAGGTCAACTCGGCATAGCCCATCCGTCGGGCCACCTGGCCGACGATCCACCAATCTTGCTTACATTCGCCGGGAACGGGAACGGCCGGGCGAATGAACTGCACCCGGCGCTCGGTGTTGGTGATCGTGCCCAGTTTTTCTGCCCAACTGGCCGCCGGCAGCACCACATCGGCCAACCGTGCCGTCTCGGTGAGGAAAATGTCCTGCACCACCAGAAAATCGAGCGCTTTCAGGCAGTGCTCAGTATGGTTCAGATCGGGGTCGGAGAGCATGGGGTTTTCGCCCATGATGTACATGGCCTTGATCTGCCCCGCTTCGGCGGCGTTGAGCATCTGAATGACGGTGAGGCCGACCTTGTTGTCCAGTGGCACGCCCCAGGCTTCCTCGAATTTCTTTTGTGCTGCTTCCAGCGTCACTGCCTGGTAGGCCGTGTAGACATTGGGCAGCGCGCCCATATCGCACGCGCCTTGCACATTGCTCTGCCCGCGCAAGGGGTTGACGCCGCCGCCGCGCACGCCCATATTGCCCAGCAGCATTTGCAAGTTGGCGCACGAGAGCACGTTTTGATGGCCGCAGGTGTGCTGGGTGATGCCCATCGAGTAGATCAGCGCGCCGGGCCGGTTGGCAGCCAGGATGTGCGCCGCCTCGACGATTTCTGGGGCGGTGATGCCACAGATTGCCGCGGCTCGCTCCGGCGGGTATTCCAGCACTTTGGCCTTAAAGGCCTCGAAATTCTCGGTGCGTTCGGCCACAAAATTCTTGTCATACAGCTCTTCGGTGATCAACACGTACATGATGCCGTTGAGCAGGGCGATGTCGGTGCCGGGCTTTTGGCGAATATGCAGGGTGGCATACTCGCTGATCGGGATGCGTCGTGGGTCGCAGACGATCAGTTTGGCTCCACGCCGCTTGACCGCCTGGCGAATACGCATACCAAAGACAGGGTGCTGTTCAGTGGTGTTAGAACCGATAATAAAGTAACATTGTGCATCGTTAATCAAATCGTCGAACGAGTTGGTCATCGCGCCGGAGCCGAACGCAGCCGCCAGGCCGGTCACCGAGGCACTGTGGCAGAGGCGGGCACAATGGTCTACGTTGTTGGTGCCCATCACTGCGCGCGCAAACTTTTGCAGCACATAGTTTTCTTCGTTGGTGCACTTGGCCGAGGCCAAAGCGGCAAAGGCGCCGGGGCCGAATTGCGTCTTGACCTGGCGGAGTTTGTCGGCAACCAAATCCAGAGCCTCGTCCCAGGTGGCCGGTTCCAACGGGCCGCCTTTGACGCGACGGATGAGCGGCTGGGTCAGCCGGTCGGGATGATGGACGTAATCCCAGCCAAAGCGCCCCTTGACGCAGGTGAGGCCGTGGTTGGCCGGGGCGTCCCATTTGGAGGTCACCTGCACGATCCGGCCGTCTTTGACGTTCAGATCGAACTGGCAGCCCACGCCGCAATAGGAGCATGTGGTGGTGACCTTTTGGAACTCCCATTCGCGGCCTTTGCCCAACCGCTGCTTGGGAACCAGCGTGCCGACCGGGCAGACGGCCACGCACATGCCGCAGAACTCGCACGGGCTGTCGGCCAGATTGCCGTCAAAAGCGGTGCCTACCTTGCTGTCAAAGCCGCGTTCGATCAAGCCGATGGCCTCCACGCCATTGAGTTCGTCGCAGGCGCGGATGCAGCGCCGACAGAGAATGCACTTGGTATAATCGCGGGTGAAAAAGGGATTGGGGTCGGTGTCCGGGTATTCGTGCCGCATCCCCGGATAGCGCGATTCTTTGATGCCGTACTCGTAGGCCAGGTCTTGCAATTCACAGTTTCCGGCCCGCTCGCAGGTCATGCAGTCGAACGGGTGGTCGGAAAGCAGCAGTTCCAGCACAAAGCGGCGCGATTCTTCGCACTTGGGCGAGCGCGTGTGCACCACCATACCTTCAGACACCTGAAACGTGCAGGCCGGTTGAAGGGTGCGTTGCTTTTCCACCTCCACCAGGCATACCCGGCATGCACCGATCGGCACAAGGGCCGGATGGTGACAGAGCGTGGGGATTTCGATACCTGCACTTTGGGCCGCTTCCAGGATCGTTTGTCCGGCCTGAGCGGCAATTTGTTTGCCATCTATGGTGACGTTGACCAATGCCATCACGGGGCTCCTTTCATAATGACAAATAACCAATAACAACTATTTCGTTTTAAGCAGCGCAAACTCTTCTTCCGTCGCCGGACGATCCGGTTTGGCTTCCTGGGGCAAGCCGAACGTTCGCAGCCATTCCAGGTCGCAACGCAGGCAACGTTTGCATTCTTCACGGATCACTTCGCCGGGCATGCACGGCTCGACTTCGGCAAAATTGCCTTTGCGCTTCTCGACCGGCAATTCCTGCGGATGTGGCCGTCTGGCATCGGCATAATCGTCGAGGTTGAACAGTTGCTCAACCGCCTGATAGCCAGGCAGAATGACTTCTTTGGCTGCTTGGCCGGTACGCAGGTAAATGTCCACCGAGCGGGCCACCTGGTTGCCCTGCGCCACTGCCTGGATCACCGTCGCCGGGCCGAGCACCACATCGCCAGCTGCAAAAACGCCCTTACGGGTGGTTTGCAATGCGCGATCAACGACAAAGGTCGAGTCGCGGTTAAAGCCCATGCCGCATGCCTCGCACGAATCGGAATCGGGGTCGAAGCATTGCAGGTCGGGTTCTTGCCCGATGGCCGGGATCAGCACGTCCAGCGGCAAGACAAACTCGGAGCCTTTGACTTCTACCGGACGGCGGCGGCCGCTGCGATCAAAATCACCCAGGACGTAGCGGAGACATTCAACGCCTTCGACCTTGCCGTTGCCGAGAATACGGGTGGGGTTGGTCAAAAAGTGGAAAACGGCTCCTTCTTCTTCGGCCGCAGCGATTTCTTCCTTGTGGGCAGGCATTTGTTCACGGTCGCGGCGGTAGATCAAATGCACCTCGCTTGCCCCCAGTCGCCAGGCGGTGCGCACGGCGTCGATGGCCACATCTCCACCGCCGACCACCCCGACGCGCTTGCCGGCCAGGTAGGGCACGTTGGTGTTGAGGGCGACGTTGCGCAAAAAATCGACGCCTGGGTAGACGCCGGGCAGGTTTTCCCCTTCGATGCCCAACCCACGGCAGTGGTGTGCGCCGATGGCCAGGATGATCGCGTGGTACTCTTTGGCCAGGTCCTCGAACAAAATGTCCACACCGACGGTGACGTTGGTCTGCACTTCGATGCCGGCGCGCAAGATACCGGCGATCTCGAAATCGAGCACCTGGCGTGGCAGACGATATTCGGGAATGCCGACGGCCATCATTCCGCCCAACACGGGCAATTTTTCAAAAATTTTAACCTTATGTCCCATCTGGGCCAGGCGCAGCGCCGCCGTCAGACCGGCCGGGCCGGAGCCGACCACGGCCACTTTTTTGCCGGTGGGCGGTGCAACCGTCGGTGTCCACGGATGGGCCATTTCCTGATCGGCCATATAGCGCTTGATCTGGCGAATGGCAATCGGCTCATCGATGTCACCCCGCCGACAACGTGTTTCGCAAAAGGCCGGGCAGACGCGCCCGCAGACCAGCACAAAGGGGTTTTTGCGGCGATGAATCTCGATCGCTTCGGCCGTTTTGCCCTGGGCGGTCAAGGCGATCCAGCTCGGAATGTCGATTTCGGCCGGGCAGGCGTTGATGCAGCGGGCGACCACCAGCGGCTGGCAGATGCTGGCCGGACAACGCTTGTCGAGCACATGGGTCTCGAATTCTTCGCGGAAAAAGCGCAGGGCCGATTTGATCGGGCCGGGGGTGAGTTGGCCAAGCGCACACAAAGACCCGGTTTCCATTCCCTCGGCGATTTCTTCGATGGTTTCGATGTCCTTCATTGTGCCTACGCCGTTGGTGATGCGGGTGAGCAATTCCAGCATGCGCTTGCCTCCCACACGACAGGGGACGCACTTGCCACAGCTTTCGGCCTGCGCAAAGGTGAGAAAGAATTTGGAAAATTCGACCATGCACGTGTCTTCGTCTACCACGATCATGCCGCCGGAACCCATCACCGCGCCGATTTCTTTGAGCGAGTCGAAATCGACCTTGACGTTGAGGTGTTCGGTGGGAATGCAACCGCCCAGCGGGCCGCCGGTCTGCACAGCTTTGAACTTTTTGCCGTTGGGAATGCCGCCGCCGATATCGTAAACGATTTCGCCAACGGTGATCCCCATCGGCACCTCGACCAGGCCGGTGTTGTTGACTTTGCCGGTCAGGGCAAAAATGGCTGTGCCGGGGCTTTTGGGTGTGCCGATGCCGGCAAACCATTCGGCGCCATGCAAGATGATCTGCGGGACGTTGGCATACGATTTAACGTTGTTGAGGTTTGTCGGCTTGCCCCACAGTCCCTTGACGGCCGGGAAGGGCGGACGGGGACGCGGCTCACCGCGGCGACCTTCGATGGAGGCCAGCAAGGCGGTTTCTTCGCCGCAGACGAACGCGCCGGCTCCTTCTTTCACCTTGAGATGAAAGTTGAAATCGGTGCCCAGGATGCCATCACCGAGCAAGCCGTATTCTTCGGCCTGGGCAATGGCCGTTTTGAGCCGTTTGATCGCCAGCGGATACTCGGCGCGACAGTAAACATAGCCCTCGTCGGCGCCGATGGCATAAGCACACAAGGTCATCCCTTCGATCAGCGAGTGCGGGTCGCCTTCGATGATCGAACGGTCCATAAAGGCGCCGGGGTCCCCCTCGTCGGCATTGCAGACCACGTATTTCTTGTCGGATTTGGCGCTGGCGGTAAAACGCCACTTGAGGCCGGTGGGAAAACCGGCCCCACCACGTCCGCGCAAGCCCGAATCGAGCACGGTTTGGATGACCTGGTCGGGAGTCATCTCGAACACCGCTTTGCTGAGGGCGGCATAACCGTCGCGGGCAATGTATTCTTCGATGTTTTCGGGGTCGATCATGCCGCAGTTGCGCAGAGTGATGCGAACCTGCTTGCTGTAAAAGGGAATGTCACCGTAAAAGGGCACCTCGGCCATCACTTCGGGGGTTTTGTAGGTCAGCCGGTCGACCACACGCCCTTTGATCAGCGTTTCTTCGACCACTTCCGGCACGTCTTCGGCATGCACCCGGCAATAGAAAATGCCTTCCGGATAAATGATCATCACCGGGCCCATCGCGCAAAAGCCCCGACAGCCGGTACGGATGAGTTGCACCTCGTTCGAGAGGCCGCGTTTTTCAAGCTCTTGCACCATTGCGCTGATCGTCTTGGCCGAGCCGGAGGCATCACAGCCGGTTCCTCCGCAGATCAACACGTTGGCGCGGTACAAAGGTTCTGTCATGTTCTCTCCTTATTTCGTCGTTATGCCTGGCTTGTGGTGCTGATCCCTTCCGGCGACACCTGACCAAAGACCCACTCTTGCACCACATTGCCGTTAATCAGGTGTTCTTCGATCAGCCGCGGCACCATATCGGGGTGGACATTGCCATAGGTGATGCGTGGCCGTCCGGCCTGTTCGATGTCGACCAGCGGCTCTTTGGAACACATCCCAATGCAGCCGACGGTAGTCACATGGGCTTCGATGTTGCGTTTTTTGAGTTCTTCCAGAATTGCATGCATGGTTTCGCGTGCACCGGCCGCAATGCCGCAGGTGCCCATGCCGACGGTGATTTTGGTGCCCGTTTCGGTACGGATTCTGAGTTCTTGTTGCGCCTGTTCTCGAATGCGCTTCAAATCTTCCAAAGACTTGATTTTCGGCATCAAAAGCTCCTTTCCAAATGGATGTGTAGCGCGATCGCGCCGCACACCTGTGGTTTGGGTTACCGTGCTAATGTTTGTTCGCCTTCGGCGATGAATTCGCGCAGCCATTCCCGCACCTGGGGATGGGTGAGCGGTATGTCGCCCAGTTCACGTTTGAAATCGGCAGTATCAAACTCGAACGTCTCGGACCGGTGGTTGCTTTGAATTCGATGCGTGTAATAGAGTTCGAATGGCTCATTGCGCATCAAGATGGCCACCAGGGTGGCGGTCATATCGCCCAGCGGCGCCCGGTCGATGTGGCTGTGCTGAAAGGTTGCCGTGACCGTGGTGCCACATCCTGGCCTGGAGACCAGTTCCAGCCCGCCACCACAGCGCTCGGCAGCGGCAGCCAAAAGGGGAATGCCCAGCCCGACATGTCGCGTGGTGCGAGTGGTGAAGAAAGGATCGCGCACCCGTTGCAGCGTTTCAGCGTCCATTCCACGCCCGTTATCTTGAACGCGGAGGGTCAACCGGTCGGCATCCAGGTCTTCATCCACCAACAGGTCGATCCGTGTAGCCTGGGCGGCAATGGCATTTTCGACAATGTCCAGGACGTGCTGGGCTAATTCGCGCATCAAACTAGGCCGAAAGCGTTAAATAATTACACATTGTTAAATTACGTACCGCTTACTGCCTGTCCGAAAAACCGTACAAGCAGCATCCCTATGCCGCTTGTACCAACACATAGGGATGGGTCGGTTACGTTTTTCGAATAGGTTCTTAATCCAAACTATCGATGATCTCGATCATCTTGGCCGGCACGAGGTGTCCGACCACTTGATCGTCGATCATGGCAACCGGAGCCAGACCACACGAACCGAGACAGTAAACCACCTCGTAGGTGTACTTGTAATCGGGCGTTGTCTGACCGGCCTTGATCCCCAAATGATTTTCGATGGCCTCAATGATGCCGGCCGCGCCACGCACATGACAGGCCGTTCCATCACACTGACGGATGATGTGCCGGCCGCGCCGCTCCAGATAAAACTGCGCATAAAAGGTGACCACCCCATACACCTGACTCAGCGGAACATTCATTCCCTCGGCAATGGCTTGAAGCACTTCTTTAGGCAGCCAGCCGTAAATCTCTTGGGCTTTTTGCAAAACCGGAATCAAAGCGCCTTTTTGGCCGGCATATTCTTCGAGTACCTGGTACAATGGGGCCAGATCGAGTTCTTCTTCCATTCTATGCTCCTCAAAAATTCTGCGAATTTATGTTGCGTACAATCACACCTCGCCCTTGCGCCTCCTCCTCGCGGACGGCCAGAGCCAGGCGGAGTTCCGAGATAGCGGGTTGTTCAACCCAAATTTGCGTGCGTGCAACCAGTTCGTTCAAACGATGTGCATCGCCGTTGACCACAATCCCGTAACGGTTTAACTGCGGAAAACGGACACGCGCATCGGCCGGGGTGGTGTTGACCGACACCTCGACGCCGGCAATCGGCAGCGTTGGGGGAATGAACCCCAGGTTAGAGAAAATGCTGTACGAAGGCCGGTCAACGTGAGCAGGCAGACACAAACCGCCCAAGTTGTTCACTGCGGCGACAATTTGCTCAACCGACATCGAGGTTGAGGCCGCCAGCAGCCGCTCGTCGGTGCGCAGGTACTCACCGGTCGCGTCGACCACATACTGTGCGCCGAACAAGTCTGGATCGTTTTCAAGGTTAGGCAGGGCACAGGCGACCTGCTCATCCCATGCCAGGGCCTGCTCCAGGGTATCAAAGAGGCAAAGCAGATGTACTTCTTCGCGGCTTTGCACCTCCATGCCCGGCAACACAACCAGACCACTGCCCTGCGCCGCTTCAAGAACTGCCGCCACGTTGGCCACACAATTGTGATCGGTGATGGCAATAGCGTTTACTCCCAGTGCCACCGCCCGCTGCACGATCAACGGTGGGATCATTTCCACTTCGGCACATGCCGATAACACGGTATGTACATGTAAATCTATGATAAATTTCTGCATTGGACGCTATTCGACGCCCATTTTAGCCAGTTTGCCGACGACGGTGAAGGTGTTTTCTTGGGTTGCCAACAGGTTGATCCCTTCTTCGCGGGCTTTGGCCAGCGTGACTTCATCGGGCCGCGCGCCTTCGGTCATCACCACCGCGGCCAGACCGATCAATGAAGCCACGGCGATCACGTTGACATGGGCTTGCAGGGTAACCCAGATGTTTCCTTCTTTGGCCCCGGCGAGCACACAGCTCAACAAGTCGGAGGCGTACCCACCGGTGATCGGACGGTCGAGGTTGGCATCGTTCAACAGTTCGAGTTGGAGCCGTTCAACGACCTCTTTGACAGTCATGGTGGTCATCGTCATGGTTCCTTTACTGGCTCAGCCTGAACAAGATTTGCAGGTGAGTGCCTACGCCCACCGAAGATTGGAGATGCATCTCATCGGCACAGTTTTGGATATTGGTCAGCCCCATTCCGGCGCCAAAGCCCATCTCACGAATCCATTCCGGAGCGGTGGAAAAACCGGGCAGCAAAGCCTGTTCGATGTCTTCAATGCCCGGCCCATCGTCAATCACGTCAATGCGCAACAATTCGGGGCGAATGCGTGCTTCGATCCGCCCGCCGTGCGTGGCGTGAACCACCAGGTTCATTTCAGCTTCATAGGCTGCTACGGCCACGCGACGTAAAATCTGTGGCTGCAAGCCCAGCCGTTGTAGTGAACGCCTGATCTGGCTGGAAGCCCGCCCGCCGTGCGCAAAGTCTTTGGGTTGCACGGTATACCGCAGGGTGATGCTGGTATCTTCCGAGACGACATCTTCAAAAAAATAACGCGCGCGGGGAAGTTCTGCCTCGCGTTGTCGATAATCGATGTCCAGTTGTTTCAAAGTGCCGCGAATCACGTCGCCGCGGGTCAAGATGCCAACCAGCTCACCGGTGCGGCGACGAACCACCGGAAATCGTCCGTAATTGGTCTTTTCCAGCTTTTTAATTGCTTCAATGACCATTTCGCCGGGGTGAAGGACCTCCGGATTAGGGGTCATCCGTTCTCCCACCGTTTGGTCCATCTGGCCTGCTTCCAGGGCCTCGATCAGATCGGCCAGGCTGATCACACCGACCAGCCGTCCTTCCTGGACAACCGGCACACCCGAGATACGCCTTTCGCGCAAGATGCGCTGAAATTCGCGCATTGGCGTCTCTGGGGTGACGGCGATCACGTCGCGGGTCATCACCTCTTCGACGCGCAGTTGATAGAAAATCTCTTGAATGCGCGTGACATCGGCCATTGGTGTGCCCATCAAGGCGTCCGCGTATACTCGGCGCCCTCGCCGAGGCCGGGAAGTCCGGCCCGGTAAAGCAATCCACTGGCCTCGTACATCGTGTAACGAGTCGCCAGCAAGATGATCCCGGCTTCTTCGGCCAGGGCGATCATCTCGGCCGAAGGCAGTTTAGACCTGACAAAGAGCAAAACCCGAATGCCCAGCATCTCGGCCGTGCGAATCACCTGCGAATTGGTCAGCCCGGTGATCAGCAGCCCTCCCTCACGTCCAAAACGAAGCACATCGCTCATCAGATCGGCGCTGAACCCGCAATTGACCGGTTCGTCCAGATCGGCATCGGATGAGACAACAATGCCGTTTACGGCTATCAACACATCACGCACACGGATCATCGGCACCTACTTGGCCTATCCGAAAAATCGTACAAGCGGCATCCCTATGCCGCTTATACCGACGCATAGGGATGCGTCGGCTACGTTTTTTCGGATAGGCTCTTAGAATTCGTCAACCGGAAAATCACGTCCGATCACCAGGACAATGTCAAATTCGCCGACATCCGAACGGTAAAAGACGTGATCGGGCGAAATGTGAAATACGTTAATCAGCCAATCGACGGTAAAAGGCTTTTCACTGTAGACGTTCAGTTCGGTATATGGCTGGTCGAATGAAGCCGCGTTTTGTGGTTCGCCAACTTCAAGCCCCTGGTTTTCGATAAAACCGCTGATCCGACCGGCCAGCCCGCGGATAGACGTACCGTTGTAAACAACAATGCGCGCTTTTTCTCGTTCGAGCTTTTCGACCACGCTGGTCTCTTGTGGTTCGACCTGAGGTGTAGGAATGCGAAAGAGACGGTCGATGATCGGGCGGGCCTTGGTTGAGTCATAGAGCAACACCTGCATCCCGTCGGGAAGTTGAGCATCGACGGCCATTCGCCGGTCGATGGAGGCGGTGCGGATGTTGGCCTGGTCGACTTCTAATGCCCAGTTGGCCATTTGCACCATCAGATCGACAGGGATGTCGGTTTGGAGCGAATCGCCCAGGTCGCGGTAGAGCTGAGGAAGCTGGGCAACCAATTGGGGCAGGTTGCTCAGGCTCAAAACCTTGTCGCGCACGGCCATGATGATCTGACGCTGGCGATCCATCCGGCTGAAATCATCGCTCCCGTAGCGGGTGCGCGCGTATTTGAGGGCCGTTTTGCCGTCAAAGTGATGTTGCCCGGCCGGAATGTACAGTCGCTCAACCCGGTAGTCATCGGTTGGGTATTTGGCATCGTCAATGGTTTGGGGAACGTTGATGTCGATACCGCCAATGGTATCGATGATCTGCTCAAAGCCGGTGAAATTGAGCCGCACATAATAATGCGGTCGCACACCGATTGTATTGTAGACCGTCTTCATCGCCAATGCCGGGCCGCCACCGGGGTATTTCTCGACTTCGCCCCAATAGTGCGCCGAGGTAATCTTGCCTGACTCGTGATTGGGCAGGGGAATGCGCACCCACAAATCGCGTGGAATGGAGAGCAGGCTGATGCTCTTTTCTTTGGGGTTGATCGAGGCCAGGATCATCGTGTCGGTACGGCAGGCCGTGCTTTCACCGGGCCGTTGATCGATGCCCAGAAACAAAACGTTGATCGGCTCCAGGGTTTCGATGTTGGGATAGACTGTATGAACCGATGTACCGGGGGCTTGGGGCGGCTCAGAAGCAATTTTCTCTGCCTCGGCCGGCTGCTCGATCATCCTGGTCGGATGATTCACCGGTTTGACCACCGCCGGAATGGTGTGAAAGGTGGTATGCGCTGCAAACTCGCGGACATAAATATAGGCCCAAGAGCCGCCATACAGCCCAACGGCAATCAGACCTATATAAACCAAGCTATAGAGCAACTGTGCCCATAAAAAGACAGGACGCGTGCCGGCGCGTTCTCGGTTCATTCAACGTTCTCCCCACCAGGGTTGATTTGGGGCAAACCAAAACAAACTCTCCTGGAAATGCAAACGAAGAAAATTATATCATGGTTGGTATATCTTGGCAAAAGTTGGTTGGAATCCTGGCCCATCCTTGCCAGGACAAGAGCCAACCTTTCCGAGAGCGAGTTGGGTACCCCCGGTGATTTGCTAACTGAAATCCGAATCTCTTGAAAAAAGGTCGAATATGGCGAACAGATCAAAACGATCAGATTATCAAGTATCCTGGAGCTTGGCCAATTGTTCTTGATAAGCGCCGATCAACGTCCACCCAGGCAATTTAGAGGATTATCGGCCCTTTTCAGCAAAGCCAAATCTTTGACGCTTTTTTTTTCTCGTGCTATAATGCCGACCGGTGTTGACCTGACCGCTCGCCTGGTTAGCCAGCTCTCCGTCATCGAATCACGAGAAAGGAGTGCGAATGGCAGATCGTCAGACTCGTTTTTCTCTGGGCTTGTTCAGCGGCCGCCGAGGGCGTAAAATCCAAGAGGCTCTGACCGCTTACCTCTTTTTACTTCCCGCGCTGTTGATTATCATCACCTTTGGGCTATGGCCGGTCTTGCACGCATTTTATGTCAGCCTTCATCGGTGGAACATCAGGCCCAAAGGCTCAACTTGCGTTCCCTATTGGCTGGCCCGGATTGGCCTGGGCGCTCCCCAAGCACTGACCCGAACCGATTGTCTCGGATTGGGGAACTATACCAGCCTGCTGGGGCTTCAAGACCCTCCGGCCGTGTTGAAGATGATTCTGGCGCTGATTGTATGGGCTGTAGCCTATTCCCTGTGGCGTTCGCGGACGACGATTGCCGGGGCCCAGAAGCGTGCCCACGTCGTCGGTGCAAGTGTGTTGGCGCTGGTTGGCGCAGGGTTGCTACTTTGGTCTCTGCCCGGCCTGCTGGCTTCCGGCGAATGGACCTACCTGGTCAGCATCGGCCTGGTTTTAATCGCCTGGCTGACCTGGAAAGGCGCACAAATCTACAGCGCTATGCGCCTTGGACTGCACATTCTGGCGCTTTGTGCGCTGTTGGGCGGGGCGGGTTTTTTCTTTTTTGTCGATTTCAACCGCATGTGGACGTCAGGCAGCGCACAACTCTTTTATTCGCTGATTCGCACCCTTTTTTACTCGCTGGGCACCGTGCCTGTGCAACTCAGCGTCTCACTGATATTGGCCTATATCCTCTTTCAAAACATCAAAGGGCGGGGGCTGTTCAGGTTGATCTACTTTTTGCCCTACGTCGCCCCCACCGTTGCCACTTCGGTGGTGTTCAAGCGCATCTTTTCTTTGCGCGAAACCGGTTTGATGAATCAAATCATCGGTTTGTTCGGCCTGCCACCGATGCGCTGGCTGAATGAACCCAAGGCCATTATGCCGTTGCTCGTGGATACCTTGAACGGCATTCTTAAAACTAACCTGGTCTGGCCGAAAATCGAAGGCCCGTTGGGGGCGTTCTTGAACGGCCCAAGCCTGGCCCTGATTTCGGTGATGATTTATAACTGGTGGGTCTATATCGGCTATGATGCCGTGATCTATCTCGCCGGTTTGGGCAACATCCCCGGCGAGCTGTACGAAGCGGCAGCAATCGATGGCGCCAATCGCTGGACTTCTTTTTTCCGAATCACCATTCCTCTTCTTTCGCCGACCATCTTTTTCCTGGCGATCATGGCCACCATCGGCACATTCAAGGCCTTTAACAGCATCTGGGTGATGTACGAAAGAAATTCTCTCGACACGGTAGATACGACCAGCATCCTTATCTTTCGTACCTTCCGCAGCAACGGACAATTCGGCGAGGCCGCGGCAATGTCTTTTATTTTGTTTGCGATCATTTTTGCCTTGTCGAAAATTCAACAGCGGGTCGGAGAAAAGGTGGTGTTCTATGGCTAAACCCCGCTCAACCGGCAATCGGCTTCAACATATCCTGATCTTAATTGTGATGTATGCAATCTTGATCGTCGGCGCAGCGATTATGCTTCTTCCTTTCGGCTGGATGTTCACCACCTCGATTATGACCCTGGGCGAGGCTAACACCGGGCGCTTGCTGCCGCGCGCAGCCAGATTGACCTGCCCGCATGTCAATCTGGACAAGACGGTTGAGGGCAGTGTCACCGGCTTTGCGGTCAGTCCCAAACTGGCCGAGGGGGTATCAGAACTGCCTACCGACAGCTATTATGTCGAGATCCGCCAGGAAGAAGGGGGCGGCCAATGGCAGTTTCGCCTGGTCAACAACCAAGGGAAAGCAGTCGAAATCGGGCAGATCGGCCGGCCCGGTGGCCCTTTTACCGCCGACTGGCAGCCTCTGCCGCCGGCAGGCGGGCCGTTCGACACCGAACGCGGTCTGACGATCACCTTTGCCCCGGCCGGCGCTTACACTGTTGCCGACCGCCGCAGCGGCGCAGCGCGCGTCGACTATGTTAACTGCTGTCAGTATCCCACCTGGATGGTCGAAAAGCAATTGGCCGAACAGGCCGAACGCCGTTACACCGGCCCCGAAATGTCGGATGATCTGACCACCTGCCGCACGTTCGGACATCAAATATCTTATTTTTTTCTCGATTTTTTGGGTAGCAACTATTGGCAGGCCTGGACGGCGGCCAAATTCGGCAAATATCTGTTCAACAGCATCATCATCACCGGCATTACCATCATCGGCACACTGATCTTTTCCACGTTGGCCGCTTATGCCTTTGCGCGAATCGAATTTCCCGGACGAAATGCCATCTTTGCCTTGCTCCTTTCTACCTTGATGATCCCGGCTACGGTGACGATGATCCCCAATTTTTTGACCATCACCGGCAACAACCCGCTTTTGCCGTTCATCAACTGGTACGACAAATTGGCCGCGTTGACCGTGCCTTTTATGACCAGCTTTTTTGACATTTTTTTGCTGCGCCAGTTCTTTGCCCAGATTCCCCACGAACTGTGGGATGCTGCACAGATCGACGGCGCCGGACATCTGCGTTTTTTGTTCAAAGTGGTATTGCCCCTTTCCAAAGCACCGATCATGACCGTGGTGATTTTCAACTTTATTACCTCTTGGAACTCGTTGCTCTGGCCGTTGATCGCCACACGGGCCGGCTCCAGGTGGTGGCCGATTGCCGTAGGCCTGCAGAATTTTGTCAGTGAGGCCGGGCCGGAAACACACCTGTGGATGGCCGGGGCAACCATCAGCATGCTTCCCGTTCTCATCTTGTACCTGATCGCCCAGAGACAATTCATCGAGGGCATCGCCACCACAGGGTTGAAAGGCTAATCTGTATCGGACAAACCCGGCAGTTGCAGCAGACCGCAAGAGCGGCCGGGGTGAACCTTCAGGCGGAACGTTCCGGCAAGCCCTGACGCTGCAACTCGATTGAGGTCTATCGGGTTTACGTGCGAATTCTGACGCCCGATTGTCGTTGAAAGGGGGTGATGGGTATCGAAAATGGTTAGCACATTTGGATCATTTGTGCTGTTTTAAAATGTTTATTGTAACTTTAGGGAGGTTAAAATGAAGAAGTGGTTATATGTGCTTTCCGCATTGACTATTTTGTCTCTTTTGTTCCTGCCGGCCTGCCAAAAAAAGACGGCACAGCCGGGCGAGAGAACCTCGTATGAAAAGGTGAATCCCAAGGGCGCAACCGTGCTCTGGTGGCATCAGCACACCAAGGAGCGCGAAGAGGGCCTCAAGCAAATGGTGGAAGACTTTAACAAGACCAACGAGTGGGGCATCACCGTGGTGGCCGAATACGCCGGCGGCTATAGCGAAATCTATGACAAAATGCTCAACGCCATTGCGGCCAATGATCCAACGCTGCTGCCCAACCTGACCGTTGGTTATGCCAACCAGGTGGCCAAGTACCAGTTGTCCGATGCACTGGTCGATTTGGACCTGTTTGTGGACAGCAAAAAATGGGGGCTGACCAAAGAAGAAAAAGCCGACTTTTTCCAGGGCATCTTTGAAGCCGATGTCAGCCCGGTGTTCGGCGACGGGCATTTCCGGATGGGTTTTCCACCACAGCGCTCGATGGAAGTGATGTACTACAACCTCACCTGGCTGAAATCGATGGGCTACGATGGGCCGCCCAAGACCTGGGCCGAATTCAAGGAAATGGCTTGCAAGGCCACCGACAAATCCAAGGGCACCATCGGCTACGAGATCAGCACCGATGCCTCGCGTTTTGCCAGCATGGTCTTTAGCCGCCATGGCACCTATTTTAAGGAAGATGGCAGTGCCTTTGACTTTACCAACCCGGTCGTTGTTGAATCGATGAAATTTATGAAGGAATTATACGATGAGGGATGTATATCGATGATAGCCGAGAATTACGGCGATCAGACCGACTTTGGCAATTTCAAGTGTCTGTTCACCATCGGCTCATCTTCGGGCATCCCCTACTATGAAAAAGCGGTCAAAAGCGGTGAGCAGGGCGAATTCGAATGGGGCGTTGCGCCATTGCCGTATATGGACGGCGGCGACAAGCCGGTGATGAACATCTATGGGGCCAGCGTCAGCATTCCCAAGACCACGCCGGAACAAGAGCTGGCTGCCTGGTTGTTCGTCAAGTGGTTCACTGCCCCAGAGCAACAAGCCCGCTGGGTCAAGATCAGCAACTATTTCCCGGTTCGTGCCTCGGTGGCTGCCGGCTTGACCGATTATTTCCAAACCAACCCCAAGATCAAACAAGCCTTCGACCTGCTCCAGTACGGCACCTATGAAGCTCAGTGGTGCGCCTGCTATGAAGAAGTCCGCCGTTTGATGAGTGGCGCTTATACGGCCATCCTTGAAGGAGCCGATATCGAAGCGACGTTGAAAAAACTCGAACAAGATGCCAACGCCAGCCTCAAGGCAAATACACCGCAGTAAGGCCGGCACCGGTCGCTCGGGCCGTTTTCCAGGTCGCACCGATGCGATTGGGCAGCCCGGTCAGAGACCGTCCTCTGCCTGATTGCGACCAATGCTCTATCTTTGGCCCGACGACAACTTGTCGTCGGGCCAAAGATTTGGGGGGCGACCGGAAATTTGCCCGCGAGTTCGTTTCATAATATAATAGCCCCTGCTCGGGCCCTTAGCTCAGCGGTTAGAGCCACCGGCTCATAACCGGTTGGTCGCTGGTTCGAATCCAGCAGGGCCCACTACTCGCCGCAGAGTTGCCAAATCTCTGCGGTATTTTTTTGAGAGGGTAAACAGATGATGGAACAAACACAAGATGTTGTCCACGCAACGCAGAATACGCCCGGTTCTGTGGCCGAGACAATCTGGCAAGAAATTCGCGAGTTATGGGGCATTTCAGACCAAGAATTGGAGATGAGCGAGCGAACCGGCATCCGTGGCGGTCTGGCCGACTCGGATCCGATTTTGTTTCGCATGTTTATGGCCGAACGTCAACGCCAGCAAGAGACGCTGGAACTGATCGCCTCAGAAAACACGGTCAGCATGGGCGTGCTGGAGGCACAAGGGTCGATCTTGACCAACAAATATGCCGAAGGGTATCCGGGCAAGCGTTATTACGGTGGTTGTTCCTTCGTAGACATTGCCGAACGGCTGGCGATCGAGCGGGCTATCACCCTGTTCGGCGCCGAACACGCCAATGTGCAACCCCATTCAGGATCGCAGGCCAACGCGGCAGTCTACCTGGCCCTGATGGAACAGGGCGACACGGTTCTCTCAATGAGCCTGGACCATGGCGGACACCTGACGCATGGACACAAGATCAATTTTTCCGGCCTGCTCTATCGCTTTGTCCATTACGGCGTCGATCCGGTGAGCGAGCGGATCGACTATGATCAGGTGCGCGAACTGGCCCTGACCCACCGTCCCAAGGTCTTGCTGGCCGGGGCAAGCGCGTATCCACGGATCATCGATTTCGCACGCATGCGCCAGATCGCCGACGAGGTAGGGGCCTATTTGGTGGTCGATATGGCCCACATCGCCGGGCTGGTCGCGGCGGGGGTACACCCGTCACCGGTGCCGTATGCGCAGGTCGTGACCACTACCACACACAAAACCTTGCGTGGCCCACGGGGGGGAATGATCTTGTGTACCAAAGAACTGGCCAAAAAGATCGATCGGGCGGTCTTTCCGGGGATACAGGGTGGCCCGCTGATGCACGTCATTGCCGCCAAAGCCGTCGCCCTGCGTGAGGCTATGCGCCCGGAATTTGCCGATTACGCGCGCAATACGGTTCGCAACGCCGACGCGCTGGCCCGTGCGTTGCAGGCAGAAGGCCTGCGCATTGTCTCCGGCGGCACCGACAACCACCTGCTATTAGTTGATTTGCGACCTTTTGGCCTGACCGGCAAGGTGGCCGAGGCCGTGATGGAAGATGCGGGTATTGCGGTGAACAAAAACCTGATCCCCTACGATCCTCAACCGCCGATGACCACCAGCGGCATTCGCATCGGCACGCCGGCTGTGACCACCCGCGGAATGGGCGTATCGGAAATGTCGATCATCGCCCGCTTGATCGGCCAATTGCTGCGCAATCCGGAAGACCAGCAAGTGCTCGAACAAGTCCGTGCCGAGGTTAAGGCGCTCTGTCGGCAATTTCCCGTGCCGATCATTGGCACACGAGGATGAAGCAACCGGCACGGCGCGATTGTCCTGCGTTCAGAATAGCCGGCTATGGTTTGACCGGCACAGGCTGGCAATTACACCCCAACCCGGCAAAAACGTTGGTTTCGACAGGCTCGACCAACGTTTTTGCGTAAATCCTGTTTTTTATCGCCGTCGCCGGACGATGCGCAGCCGCATCAGGTCGCGCTCGATGCGCTGAAAGCCCCAGCGACGGAAAAAGCGTTTGGCATCCTCAAAACTGGAATGGATGATCAGGTCAATGCGCACACATTCTTTGACACGCGCACGGTTGCGAGCATAGGCAAGCAGCGTCGAACCGACGCCCTGATTACGTCGTCCCCCCTCAACGATAAAATCCTGAAACATGGCATAGGTTGCGCCCTCCCAAGTGGATAGGTAATAGCAGATCAACAAACAGCCGAAAATGTGTCCCTCACTTTCGGCGACCACGTATTCGTGATAACCGCTCTCGATCTGCTGGCGAATGATTTTGAGCATCTGTTCTTCGGGAGGGAGCGCTTCACCGCATATGCTGACCAGTTCACGGATCAGCGGAAGGAGTTGTGGCGCATCTTCTACCGTGGCCAGGCGGATGGTCGTGTCATTCACATTGTCCTCCTCGTCGATCCCCAAATGTATGGCTTATGGACGCGGGCGAATCTACCCTGAAATAGTGGAATCGAGACTTTAGCCGGACCGGCTAAAGTCTCAACTTTTCCCAACGCCAGACAAAGTCCAGTATAGCTTGTCATCATTGTACTCGGTCGAGCAGGTTCGGTCAAACGGATGAAATAAGCCTATCCGAAAAACGCAGCCGACGCGCCCCTATGCGTTGGCATAAGCGGCATCGGGATGCCGCTTGTACGGTTTTTCGGATCGGCTCTAAGCATCCAACCAACGCCCCAACAAGCGATTTAGAGCCTATCCGAAAACTGTAGCCGCCTATCCGACTTTCGGATAGGGTCCTGGTTCGTTATCGGCCTTTTTCAGCAAGGCCTGAAATTCGTCCAAAAAAGTCTTGACACAGGCCCCAAAGCACCTTATACTAGAAGCAATGGTCTCGCATGAACGAATTGGGAGCGAATGACACGATGGAGAGATTGGAAGAATGCTATACCGTCCGGGGGGAGGGCGGTTTTGAGGCTTGCCTGGTGATTCAAGAGCAGCTTCAACGCCACGGACTGTGCAGCTATACGCGGTGGGACCCCGACCCGCCCAAGTGGCGCTTTTTCTTTGAAACCAACCTCAAGCCGGAAAAGACCTTGGAACTGCTCGGCAAGTATGCCAGGCGTTACAAGGTGGCAATCTGCTGATAGACAGGCACGGCTTGCCGTGCCTTTTCTTTTTAAAACCGGACTCTGGCCTTTTCGAGAGTTGAGGCTTTAGCCGGTCTACATGCAGCGGTTAAAATCCGGCTCAAGCCGCCACTCCCATTTGATGCCCACCTCTTGAACCACTACCCTTGTTATCCTCTTATGGAAAACATGACGCCTTCTCGACAGCCGGCCGATCTGCTTACCCGCATCTACCTGATTTTGCGTTGGGCTTTTGGGTTGGCCGTTTTGGTATACCTGACCCTCTTTGCGTTGAATTCGTTGACCCGCCTGCGCCGTTTTTCGCCTGACTCGATGAATTATGTGGATGTGGGACGCAACATCGCCACCGGGCGGGGCATTGTCCAGTCAACGCTGGGCTTTAACCAACCCCATTGGGATGTGCGGCGCACCATTCCGACGCCGCTCACCTCGCAACCGCCGGTGTACCCCCTTTTGATTGCCCTCCTGGGGTCATTCGGCCTTCCATGGGCCGATGCTGCGCTGCTGATACCGGTGTTGAGCTATGCGGCGATCTTGCTGTTGACCTGCCTGCTGGTTCGAGAATTGTTCGACTCGGGCGCTGCCCTGATGGCTACGGCCTGTTTGCTGGTCTATGCGCCACTCCGTTTTGTATCCGCTTTCGCCTGGAGTGAAGCGCCGGCCATGGCCCTGGCGTGGCTGGGTTTTTGGTTGCTGGCACGCACCCGCTATACGTTGCCTCAACGCTACGGCTGGCCACTCCTGGCCGGCCTGGCAACCGGTCTGGCTTTTGCCACCCGCTACGCTTTTTTGCCCATGCTGCCGGTGGGCATCTTGTTGCTGATCGAACCGGAAGACCGTCGCTGGACATGGCGAAACCTGGTCTTGTACGCAGCAGGTTTTGCCCTGCCGGCACTTGGGGTGATCGGGCGCAGCCTCCTGTACGAAGGCACGCTCCTCGGCCCGACACGCAACCCATCGTGGCGCGGTTTATATGCCAACTGGCACGATATGATCGACGCGTTGTTCAAATCTTTTTTGGAAAGGGTGGCTCCACAACGCCAATACACATGGTTCAGACTGTCGCTCCTGGGTATGGGCATCATCCTGGCCATACGACGGCAATTGGGGAAAACGTTGGAAGAGGTTTTTCTCGGCGGCAAAGCCTATCTGCTCACCTTTTGGACGTTGGGCTATCTGGGGTTGTTGCTTTATCAACGCACCCAGACCCACTTTGACCAGATCGGCCCGCGCCTGACCGTTCCGGGAGGGATTGCCCTGGTTTTGCTGTGGGCAACCTTGCTGGTCAAAACCCTCCGCGTGCAGGCCAAACATGTGATCTATGGCGCGCTCTTGTTGGGGATACTGGCCATTCGTGATCAGGTCAGGGTTTGGCGCGAACTGCCCCCACAAAGTGAAGCCGATGCCATTGCCCGCTCGGAGCGGCTGACCTGGGTGGCACAGCATACCACCGCCCGCGATTTGATCATCGGCGACGACACGATGGATATCCCCTTTTATTTCGGCTACGAGGCCGCGATTTCGTTTTCGCCTTACCCGTATACCGATTATCCAGATTACAAAACTTGGATGGCTTATCTGAAGCCACGCTGTGCCCAATATGAGCACGTGTACCTGGTGTTACGCCGTTGTTGTGAAAACGAAGAATGCTGGTGGCGCACCTATGGTCCTTTTATCGCCGACCTGGTACGCGGCAACCTGTCTGCCTATCCGGCCATTGTCCGTCCGCGTGCCCTGGTTGATGGGTATGTCTTTGAAATTGTCTGCAAATAAGGGCCTATCCGAAAAACGTAACCGACGCATCCCCAATGCGTCGGTATAACCGGCAGAGATGTCGCTTGTACGGTTTCGGATAGGCTCCAAGAACCAACACCGACCGGTCAGGGGCACAGACCTGCGCTACTTGAGTGCGTCCGCGATCCGCGCGTCGAGCACCAAGGCCAGATCGGTTGCCGGCATGCGCGGCTTTTGGCCGTCTGGGTAAAGCGATGCACAAACTCCCAGCACCATTCCGCGCCGAAAGGCGACGACCTCAGCACGGAGTCGGTCTACCGGCAACGGCCCCGCCCCATCTTGCACCAACAAGACGCTGATACCGGCGGCTTTATCGCCGATTTGAACGTCTTGTATCGTTTCTTTTTCTTTGATCTGCCCCATCTGCGTCCCCAGCAAGTCAAACACCTTTTCCGGGTTGTCCAGCAGCGCGTCGATAGCAACGCGATCGGCGTCACTTTGAGCACGCACGATGAAACTGATGATAAATTCGGCCGGGAACAAGGACAAGAATGTGCCCAGGTTTTCGGCTTTGTACCCTTGTTGTTCAAAGGTGGCCGGGTCAATGCCGATCGTGGTCAGGTCAAAGAGCACAAATCCGGCCGGCAGGTCGTTCCGCAAGATGCGCGCGTTGCTCAGGTCGAGCTTTTGCACCTCGGCCGCACTTTTGGTCGGCAGAGCTGTTGGGGTGGGCAACGGCTTGGCCGTTGTTTGTGGGGTTGCCGTAACGAGAGGAGGTACACTTGCCGTCGCGGTCTCGACCGACCTGGGCCGTGACGTGGCGAGCCGACATCCCAGCGCGAGCCAGGCCAGCAACGCGATCAAACCGAGATATTTACCTTTCATTTCACTCCGCCAACAAGTATTCAATCGCCAGCCGCGTTGTGTGCAACAGCGAATCGCAATGTGTGCGTTCGAACGCATGTGAAGCATCCACGCCGGGGCCGATCAGCCCCACCACCAGGTCGGCGCCGGCGCGTAACGCCGCACTGCCATCTGAGCCGTAATGTGGATAAATATCAACTTTGTAAGGGATGTCGTGTGCCTGGCAAAGCGCAACCAGTCGGCGACGCATGCCCAGGTCATAGGGGCCGGTGCTGTCCTTGGCGCAAATGCTCACCGTGAACTCGTCGCTGTTTTGGCCGTCGCCCAGCGCCCCCATATCTATCACCAGCAATTCTTTGACCTGGGCCGGTATGCCCGATGCCGCACCATGCCCCACTTCTTCATAGGGGCTGATGTAGAAAAAGGTCGTTTGGGCGGGCCGCAGACCGGCATCGCACAAGGCTTTGGCCGCCGCCAGCATAATGGCCACTCCGGCCTTGTCATCCAGGTGACGCGATTTGACAAAGCCGGTATCGGTGATCTCGGTGCGCGGGTCAAAACTCACCCAATCGCCCACGGCGATACCCAGGGCCTCGGTTTCTGCTTTGGCGGTTGTCCGTACATCAAGGCGCACTTCGACATCGTCATCGTCGTGTTTAGACTCGGCGATCCCTTCGCGCCCGTAGGTGTGAACGGCCGTTTTGTGCGCCAGGACGGTGCCGGTGAAAACCTGCCCTCCGGCGGTGTGTATTCGGCAATACTCACCTTCGACCGTTTGCCACAAATAGCCGCCCAACGGCGTCAATTTGAGTCGTCCATCACGCTTGATCTCTTTGACCATCGCCCCCAGCGTGTCCACATGCCCCGACAAGGCCCGTGGCCGGTTGTCGGCTCGTCCATCCATGCGGGCCCGCAGTGCCCCCTTGTTGGTGCGCTCGATCGGCATCCCCAGTGATTCAAAGGCGTGTCTCACCAGCTCGATCGCCGCGCCGGTATCGCCGGTGGGACTGGGGGTGTGCAGCAGCGCGACCAGCTTTTCGAGCAGGTAATCCATATCGACGGTGTAATTCATCAGCCCTCCTGTAAATTTTTGGCTCGACCGCCGACGGCCGGCCGTCGGCGGCTCCACCGCTGCCAAAAGATCAACCACGCAGCGTGAGGCAGAACAAGCATACGTCGCCAACGCCAGGGTTGTTGCAACAGCCGATAAAGCCATTCCAGACCGAGCCGCTGCCAGCTTGAAGGCGCCCGTTTCTGCACGCCGGCGCAAAAGTCGAACGCCGCGCCGACCCCTATGGCAACCTGGGCTCCGCTCCGTTCCAGGTAACGTGACAGCCATTTTTCCTGCGGAATCTGCGGGTAGGCGATCAGCAACACATTGGTCTGTGCCTGACGGATCCGGTCGGCGATTTGTTCATTTTCCGGCCCGTCGATCTGATAGGCGTCTTCTGCCCCGGCGTGGGTCCCGCAAACGATCAACCCCGGAAAGCGCGTTTGCAAAATTTCGGCCACCCGCCCGGCAACACCCGGCCTGGCCCCGAACAAAAAAAGCCGCAGACCATGCTGTGCACACACCTGGGCAACGCGATAAAGGCCGTCCGAACCGGTAACCCGCTCGCGCAAGGGGTGGCCCAACCAGCGTGCCGCCCAAAGCACACCCACACTGTCGGGCACATTGAGGTCGGTATGGCGCAAGATGTCGGCAAATTCAGGGTCGCGCCGTGCCGCCATGATGTATTCGATGTTGATCGTCGCAATGCGGTGTGCCCCCCCTTGTTCGACAAAGCGAACGACCGCCTGGAGCATTTCTTCCCAGCCTACGTCGTCGACGCGCACACCGAGGATGTCAATCGATTCGCCGCTCATGATCCCTCTTGGGGCACGATCCCGTTCAAGACGGTCATCAACCGATCATAGTCATTTTTGAACAGCCCGGCGATCAGCCGCGCTGCTCCGGTCAGCCAACTGTCGTCATGGCCCCTGGCTTGATAAGCCTGACGAATGTGGGCAGCAATCAATTGTTCGGGGGGAATCTCGACCGCTTGCAGCAACAAGCGCAGATAGGTCAATTGTTCGGTAAAGACATGCACCTGGTTCACGTGGCAGTCAAGCACCGAAAAATGCAACGGTGGTGGCGTAGGCGGCAAATAACGATAAATAACGCCATTCTGTGAATAACCAACCAGCCGAACGGTAAATTCGGTATGCAAGGTGTGTTCAAGTTGCGGGTGTTCATGGTAGATCGCTTCATCATAGACGCCAACCGTGCTGCGACGCACGGCCCGCCGACCGGGATCGGGGCTGGTGGTGGTGCCAAAACAAACTACCCCATAGATTTGTATGTCACCATTTTGCACATACACCAACCGTCCCAGTGGCGGCGGTTGGTTCAGGGCAAAGCTTTCGGCCACAAAGAGAGTGGTGCCGGTTTCAATGATTTCACCGATACGGTTGGCCTGGTTCATCGAACATCTCCTATCTCAGACACGCCCAAATGGCGACCGTCCTCCCCGACCCGGGTTGGGTATATCGTAACCTTTGCCGGAGTATGCTGAGCAGACCCTAGACGCCCCGCGCGCGCTTGCTGCGGTCTTTGGCCGAGCGAACGTAGACAATGCCCTGTTCGGCCAGGACCTGCTCGATCAGTGCTTCGACCATTTCACGATCGCCGGCCGAGATCACCGCTTGCTCGTGCGCCTCGATCAACGCCGGTGGATAAGGCGGGTATTGTGCGCTGCGCCGACATTGATCGATCAGCACGGCATGGATCAGGTCGAGCATCGCCGGGTCGGCCATCACCCAGCATGGCGCTTCAATGCGGACGATCTCATCGCCGACGTTGAGATAAAAGAACTGAATGTGCTGTCTATGTCGGTCGTATTCTTTTAGAATGGCCGATTCGCTCTCGAAAACGTCCGATCGCTCGCCGGGCCGGAGCAAAAGGCGAAAAAGTTGCCGGTCACGCATCGTCCCCATCGTCTGGCATAACACCTGGGCCGGGGTTGTCTGCGGGCAATCCTGACATTTTCGTGTTTCGTCGTCGCAGGCCAGCAAACGCAGGCTGTTGAGCACATCCTGACTGCCCGGATAGCTGATATAGCTGCACATCGGCACACCTGCGGCACGCAGTTCGTCCAGCGCGCCGAGAAAACGGGCCAAATAGGCCGCTTTGAGTTCGCTTTCCTCATTTTGCAGGTTCCAGAGGATCAACGAGCCATCACGGACGGCCACTACCGGTTGGGGAACTCGCTGTGCCACCTGGCTCAACTTGACCATTTCTTCGATCCCCATCAAGATGCCCAGGCGTGTTCCTTCGATGGGAATGCGCTTGCCTTGCGGATCAAAGTAAAGCTCGGCATCGGCAAAGCAAAAGTGAGATTCGGCGTCGAGTTCGGCTGCCGGATGGCTGCCGTAGGTCAGCGCAGCATAGCCGGTGTTGAGCACAAAATAGCGCAGCGGACTGTGCCGGTCGGGTGGAATGGACGAGCCATCGGTGGCGACAATGCTGAAATCGTCGGGCAGAGGGGGTAAAGGAAAGCGTGTGGCCAGGGTGGCAAGGGGGGTGGCGACCAGCCAGGGAATGCGTGCGCTACCTGAACGCTGCGCCAGCTTGCGGCGCAATCGGTCCGGATCGGCCTGGCGAAACCAGGTCAGCACATCCTCTAGCCGGCGATTCGGGCTGTGATCGGGCAAGGTTTTGGCCAGCTCGACCACCCGGTCATAGAATCCATTCAGGCGAAGTGGCATGGGCAAGCTTTCCGACTCGAACAAACGATGGGTAGGAGCAACCCTAGCGCAGGCAAACCCTGCCCCTCTGATGCGATTGCCAGGTAGGGGCGACCGCCAAGGTCGCCCCAGGTTTTATTTGGCATATTCGGTAGCGCGCGTTTCGCGGATCACGGTGACCTTGATCTGTCCGGGATATTGCAAGGTATCTTCGACGCGGCGGGCGATTTCTTTGGAAAGCTGAATGGCCGCCAGGTCGTCGATGTCTTCCGGCTTGACCATAATGCGAATCTCCCGTCCGGCCTGGATGGCATAGGATTGTGAAACGCCGGAAAACGAATTGGCGATTTCTTCCAACCCTTTGACGCGCTTGAGATAGTTTTCCAACGATTCACGGCGTGCGCCGGGACGGGCGCTCGAAATGGCATCGGCGGCCTCGACCAGCACCGCCTCCAGGCAGCGTGGCTCTTGTTCGCCGTGATGTGAGGCGATACAATTGACGACCAGCGGCGAGCAGCCGTACTGGGCAGCCAGTTCGGCGCCGATGGCGGCATGGGAGCCTTCCACTTCGTGGTCGACCGCCTTGCCGATGTCGTGCAGCAGAGCGCCCTCCTTGGCCAGGTTGACATCGGCTCCCAGTTCATAGGCCATCATACCGGCCAGATGGGCCATTTCAATCGAATGCTGGAGCACATTTTGTCCATAGCTGGTGCGGTATTTGAGCCGCCCCACCAGTTCGATCAGTTTGGGGTGCAAACCGGGCAAGCCCACTTCGATCACTGCTTGTTCGCCGGCCTCACGGATTGCTGCTTCGACCTCTTTTTGTGATTTGGCCACCAGCCCTTCAATGCGGCCGGGATGAATCCGCCCATCGTTGATCAGTTTGGACAATGACAGGCGGGCTACCTCGCGGCGGATCGGATCAAAGCTGGAAAGCACCACCGCCTCCGGCGTGTCGTCAACGATCACATCAACGCCGGTGGCCTGTTCAAAAGCACGGATATTGCGCCCACTGCGGCCGATGATCCGTCCTTTCATCTCGTCGTTGGGCAGCATCACCATCGACACGGTTGTTTCGGAAACCTGGTCGGAGGCACAACGTTGAATGGCCATGGTGATGATTTCACGCGCCTTTTTTTCGGCCTCCTGGCGTGCCTGTGCCTCAACCTCGCGGATCACCCGTGCCATTTCGTCGCGGGTTTTCGCTTCCACATCCTGAAGCAACAGGACTCTGGCTTCGCTCTCGCTCATGTTGGCCACCCGCTCCAGTTCGGCCTGACGCGCCGCATGCATTTCTTCGATTTCATTTTTCATCTTGTCCAGACGACTCTGGCGTTGGTTGAGCTTGCGCTCGCGGTCTTCCAGTCGATCCAGTCGCTGATCGAGCACTTCACGCCGTTTTTGCAGACGTTCTTCTTCCTGACGCAGTTCTTGCAACCGTTTTTTGCTTTCGGCCTCGGCCTGAGCACGAATTTCAATCGCTTCCTCTTCGGCTTGCACGCGGATCTCTTTGGCCGCCGTGTTGGCCTCTTCGGTGATCTGCTGTGCTTTGGCCTTGGCCAATCTGAGTTGTGAGCCGGCAAAAGTGCGTTCAAAAACGGCCACAATGACTCCGCCGACGAACACACCCAATATGCCGGCTAAAATAACCCACATCACACTTACCGATTCCATACCTCCTGATCCTCTCTTTCATTATCGTCCGGTGAGCTGGTCTCTTCCTCGGCCTGAACGCGCTCCCACACCTCGGCAATCACCTCGTAAGAAAAACCGCGCTGCTGCAAAAAATTGGCCAGTTTGCGTCGAAAGCGTGGCGGATCGAGCTGTCGCCAGCGTGGAAGACGGGCGGCGACGGCGCGGTATGCGCTCTCCAGCGGATCGATCTCTTGGAGCAACTCGGCGATCACATCTTCGGCGACGCCCTTTTCGCGCAGTTCATAACGCAGCGCACGTGTTCCGCGCGGCTTGAATTGCTCACGATTTTCGATCCAGTAGCGGGCAAACTCTACATCATCGATCAACCCGGCCTGAGTGAGACGACGTAAAACGTATTCAATTGTCGATTCAAGAAATCCTTTATCCCGCAATCGACAGACCACTTCGGCCTGACTGCGCGGGCGATAGGCCAGAAAATCAAGGGCGAATTCGTAGGCCCGAGTCTGCTCATCGGCAGCTTGCAGGGCTTTGATCTCCTGATCGCTCAGGTGTTGCCCCACACGCAACCCGGCAGCGTCGATCAAGGCCAGTCCAAAGGCAAATTGACCGTCGATGAACACATTGACCCGTTCGCGGTTCTTTTTTTGAGCCTCAATGGCCGTGATTCGCCCTGCCATAAAACCGGCTTTCCCGGTCGAACCGAAAAACCCGACCGTAAACAAAAAAGCTGCGGCAGACGTCTGCCACAGCTTGACAGCATGCAAATAAATAAACGGTTAACCGACCGACTTGTTGTTTACATCCGACGGGTTGAAATGCTTAAAAAAGCACCCTTGCGGTTTGTTTGCTCGGACTTGGGTTGCCTAGTACTCAAACCCAATACGGTTTAGTTAAGGCCCGAAATCAAGGCATTAGCCGATCTTTTCAGGCTGAGAGCTCACTCCAAACTGCTTATCTAAACCATATTGCCATTAAACCTGGAGAGCACCTGGAAATATAGAATCAACTTGGTCACCGGTTATCATTTTTACGAGTACTAGTATCAAAACCGGGCGGCTTGATTCAAACGCCCGGGCCGGATATTGTTGGGGGCATTCAATGCCCTGACTGGTTTACCTGTATGTCATTCAGAGAATTCTGCCACCCATTTGCAAAGGCACAGTCCGTATGGACTGAATAGACTGGCGCAGATGTGCTTTTAACGGATGTATCAGCGTGTACCGTCTTCAAGCTGTGGCTTGTCTCGAAAGAAACAAGCGATACTCGGTGCGTTTAGAACTTTTCTATTACCTGATAGACAGAAAAGACAACGGCTTGAAACTAGTTTACAACAAAAACCTGAAAAAGGCAAGTTTAAGAAAAGACCCTAAAGGTTTCTAAAACCTTTAGGGTCTTTTTTAGTCACCCCTCCACCTCTCCCGTTCTCGTGTGCTCTCTATGCACTATCGGGCTTTGGGGACTTTGGGACCCAAACCCTAAAGGTTTCCAAAACCTTTAGGGTTTAGGTCTTGATGCCCTTTCGGGCTTTGGTGACTTTGGGACCCAAACCCTAAAGGTTTCCAAAACCTTTAGGGTTTAGGTCTTAATGTCCTTTCGGGCTTTGGGGACTTTGGGACCCAAACCCTAAAGGTTTCCAAAACCTTTAGGGTTTAGGTCTTGATGCCCTTTCGGGCTTTGGTGACTTTGGGACTACGATACGCGGCCACTTTTTGCCGCGTGCTGGATGGTTACGTCTTAATGCCCTTTCGGGCTTTGGTGACTTTGGGACAAACCGCGCGAGGGAGCGAGGGGGCGTAAGCTGGATTGTCTTAATGCCCTTTCGGGCTTTGGTGACTTTGGGACCGACTTTTAGTGCCTGCGGTAAGCGTGCAATTGTCAGGCTGTCTTAATGCCCTTTCGGGCTTTGGTGACTTTGGGACCTTATACAAGAAGAAGGAATAGGAGGCAAAAATGCGTCTTAATGCCCTTTCGGGCTTTGGTGACTTTGGGACAGGAATTCAGTTTGGCCAAGAAGCTAACTGAAGATCTGTCTTAATGCCCTTTCGGGCTTTGGTGACTTTGGGACAGCTTGGAAAGCTCCGCAGAGAACCAATTGGAAGTGGTGGTCTTAATGCCCTTTCGGGCTTTGGTGACTTTGGGACTCCAGACGTACGCATTATCGGCAGCGACTGGCGCGGAAAGGTCTTAATGCCCTTTCGGGCTTTGGTGACTTTGGGACGGTTACACCATACTCACAGATTTGGCTATGAACCGGTTGGTAGGTCTTAATGCCCTTTCGGGCTTTGGTGACTTTGGGACCAAAAAAGACAGGGCCACGCCGTCTCCGCGTGAGAGACTGTCTTAATGCCCTTTCGGGCTTTGGTGACTTTGGGACCGCTTGCACGTCAGCATTGGTGAGATCTACAGACCCGTCAGTCTTAATGCCCTTTCGGGCTTTGGTGACTTTGGGACCAATGCTGACGTGCAAGCCTTTTT
>Ga0209101_1000312_pt1 | contig 40897 bp, 32 predicted proteins | sample ConPoolayeCmetaG_FD_185481 | JGI IMG/M metagenome (GOLD analysis project Ga0209101, IMG submission 185481) | Hot spring microbial mat communities from California, USA to study Microbial Dark Matter (Phase II) - Cone Pool mat layer C metaG... ...
GCACGGCTGAGTAATTACGATTTTTCGCCCCAACGGGGAGAGGGCAGGGGGGCGTTTCGCGAGGGATGGCACGGCTGCGTAATTACGTTTGGGGGCAAGTTGAGGCGACTGCAAGTTGCAGTTTTGCCCCTCGCGATTACGGCACTCCCGATAATGATCGAGTGTACACCAGCACTTTCCAGATCGTCTCCTCGCCGAGCGATTTCCACGGTGGCATTGCCGTACCACGCACCCCTTCTGCAATGACAAAGAAATGGCAATCCACCGGCAAGGTCTGCATAAAATTTTTATCCGTGAGGTTGGCGGGCCTGGGATTCAACACCGCCGCCGCGGGACCATCGCCTTTGCCACTTGCGCCGTGACAGGCAGCGCACTTGTCGTCGTAAATCTGTTTGCCTTGCGCCAGAATGGTCTTGTCGTCCAGACGATACGGCGATTGTTTGCCAGCATAGGGCGCGCTCAAGCCCACGCACACGCGTGCCAGCGCCACGCCTGGGGCTGGCGTCGCCGGCGTCGGTGTACGAGTGGGAACGGGGACAATGTTCCACGCGTTCACCACCGGCGCGTCCGCGCCCCAATTGAGCAGAAATGCCACCAGCGCATCAATCGCCCCGGCACTCAACGTGCCACCCAATTCCGAGTCCCACGCCGGCATCCGCGCCGAGTAGAGGTCGGGACGCGAGGGAATCGGACGACCCGCGCGCAGCGTGATTTGCAAAAAAGTTTCGATACTGCCGTTCCAGCGCACCTCGCGCGCGCGTTGACCATCGAACAAATCCTTGCGGCGAATCGCTGGCGCAACGGCGGCGACACCTTCCCCGCGCGCACCATGACACGGCGCGCAGTCGCGACTGTAGAGTTCCGCGCCGGTTTCGATGGCGCGTCCCGCGTACGCGCGCGCGCGTTGTGCGCGCGCGGCCAGCACCTCAGGCGTGTCGGTCGCCCCATCACCCCAGGCGATTAGAGCGAGCACACTACACAGCAACACGATGGCAATTACAGCGACAAAAAGTTTTTGCGGAATGGACATACAGCATCACTCGTACAGCGCATCGCGATGCAGATAAATGCTTTTCTCGAATCTCCCTGCATCGTTGAGCGCGCGCGGTGTCCACGTCAGGCGCAGGGTAATCTTTTTCAGGTTCGCCTGCCACTCTTCGATGAGCAAGACACCGCGCGCATCTGCAAGGTCAGTGTACGTTTGCATTCGCACGTACATCTTCGCCAAAAGATTTTCAAAACGATCTGTGCTCGGCACAGTGGGCGGAGCAAGTTCAAAGGTACCCGTAGGCAAGTTGTCATAGCCGAGTCGGCGGACCTCGCCACACTCTGGAGGCAACAACGGCAAGAGGGAATGTCCGCAATGATCGGGTAGAAATTCGCGCGCAAAAGCCTCCGCAGGTTCGCGGGACGATAACGTGCCCACGTACGAAAGAGCAATGAACACGCCCAGTGTGAACACTCCCAGCGCGATGCTCAATTTTCGATGACCGCCCAAACGCGAAGGAGCGCGTTGCCGCGCGGTATCCCACAACGCATCGAGGTACGGCACTGCCAGCAAGAACAGCGTGAACACAATCGGCATCACCCATCCTTGCCAGAATACAGCATCATACGATTGAGCAAGGTCAATGCCGGTTGTATCGCGCAGCCCGATAAAAATCGGCGAGAGGATGGGCAGATTGACCAGACCGCGCCACCACAGGAAAAACCACGGTGCCTGATCGGATACGCGCGCTGGATCGAAAGGTGGCGCCAGCGGCACATCCACCACGAACGCGGCAAGCACAACCAGCACCGCCAGCGCGAGCGCGCTCCACATCACCTCACGCGCCCAAACAGTGGGCAGATACGGCACAGGCGTCCGCGCCTGCTCGCGCACCCTCGCGTCGGACGATTCTTCTTCACTCGCCGGCAAACTGATGCCATGCACGCGCGCCACGCGATAATAGTGGACGATCAGCAAGAGCAACCCTGCCCCGGGCAAAATGCCGGTGTGCAACAGATAGTACAGCAAGACAGCCGCAGGATCGCCCCAGCCCACCGTCTGGTCCAGCGGCAAGCGACTGCCGATGAGCGCGCCGAGCCAGACCAACACGAGCAGCAACACGCCGGTCACCCAGGTCAAGCGACGTTGTTGCTTGAACGCGCCAGTGAAATAGACGCGGAGCAGATGCAAGCCCACAAACAAGAGGAGCAACTGCGCCGAGAGATAGTGGAGGTCACGCAGCAATTGCCCCAGCGGCACCTGAGTGACGAGATGGACAACCGATGTGTAGGCGCGCGCAGGCGAAGGCTCGTAGAAAAACATCAAGAGTGTCCCCGTCACCAGTTGCACCAGAGCAAACAAGACACTGAAAAATCCAAACCCAAACGTGTGCGAGAATTTTATCGAGGATTGATAGTAGGCGCGTGGACGGAGATGCATCCAAAAAGCGCGCGCACGCACGCGGTCGTACACCTCAGAGTCAGCAGGAGCATCACCGCGTAACAACGCTCCCACATCATCCAGACTCAGTCCTGCGGTCACGGCGCGCGTTAGATGATCCGCGATGTGCCACAAGGTCTGTTGCGTTTGGTGCCGCAGGCGCGCGCGGCTCTGCGCTGACAGGAATTGAGTTATGCCCACGCGCCAGCGTGAGCGTTGTCGGTCTGGGCGTCGAAACATTGTCTATTCGGAGGAGGGCGCAGGGATGAGCAACACCACGCTACGATTATAACACAGGGTCAGCCAGTCCCCAAAAAACAAGCAGGGAGAAATCGCCAGCGTGCACCGCTTGCGAAAATCTCCCTGCCACATGTAGTCTTGTTGTGTTACTGGCGTTTGTAACGCAACACCGGTTCGCGCGCGGCTTTGACATCATCCAGACGCGTCACTGGTGCCGTGTGGGGCGCGTTCTTTAACAGTTCAGGATTGGTGCGCGCTTCTTCGGCGATCTTCAACAACGCATCCGCAAACTCGTCCAGACTCTCCTTCGATTGCGTCTCGGTCGGTTCAATCATCAAGCATTCAGGCACAGTGAGAGGAAAGTAAACCGTCGGCGGATAGAAACCGTAATCCTGAATGCGCTTGGCCATATCGAGAGTACGCACACCATACTTTTCCACAAAGGGAGTGCCGGTCAAGACAAACTCGTGCTTGCAGATGCGTTCACCGAACGGCGCTTTGTAAGTGTCCTTCAAGCGCGCCAGCAAATAGTTGGCGTTGATGACCGCATCTTCGGCGACGCGCGCCAGATGCTCTTTGCCGATGGAGCGCAAATACACGTACGCGCGTACCAGCGCAAGGAAATTGCCATAGAACGCTTTGATGCGACCGATGGATTTGCGCGGCATAGCAAACGCGTAGCGTTTGCCTTTTTTCACCACGATGGGACCGGGCAAAAATTGCGCCAGGTCTTTGCGCACCATCACGGCGCCAGCGCCGGGTCCACCGCCACCGTGCGGAACCGAAAAGGTCTTGTGCAGATTACTGTGCAAGATGTCAATCCCCAAATCGCCCGGACGTACGATGCCGACCAGCGCGTTCAGATTCGCGCCATCGCCGTACACCAGGCCGCCCGCTGCGTGAATCACTTCGCACACCTCGCGAATCTGCTCCTCGAACAAGCCCAGCGTATTCGGATTGGTGATCATCAAGCCAACTGTTTCGGGACCTGCAAGTCTGCGCAACTCGTTCAGGTCCACGTTACCGCGCGCGTCCGATTTGACCTGAACGACCTGATAACCACTCATGGAGGAGGTGGCAGGATTGGTGCCATGCGCGGAATCGGGTACCAGCACCTGCTTGCGGTGCGTCTCGCCGCGCGCTTTGTGGTACGCGTGGATGATGAGAATACCCGCCAGTTCGCCTTGCGCGCCGGCGGCAGGTTGTAACGTCACACCGGGCAAGCCACAAATCTCGCCGAGCATTTCTTGCAACTCGTACATCAATTGCAACGCACCCTGCACATCGTTCTCATCCTGATACGGATGCAGCGCGGTAAATCCCGGCAGTTTCACCGCCTCCTCGTTGACCTTGGGATTGTACTTCATCGTGCACGAACCGAGCGGATAGATGCCCAGGTCCACACAATAGTTTTTCTGCGAAAGGCGCGTAAAGTGGCGCACGACATCCACTTCGGACACTTCGGGCAAGGGCAGTTCCTCACGCACAAGATGCTGGGGCAAGGGTGTCAATGGCACATCACATTCTGGCACTGCCGCGCCCTCGCGCCCCGGCGCGCTCAGTTCATAGATGATGGGTTCGAGTTTATTCGCTACGATTGTCATCGTTATCCTTTCAGGACGCGACTGCCGACGGAAGCAAAAGCAGCAGCGCCTTCTCATTTTTCCTGCGCTGCTATACCTTCAACGGTCGCAAACTTTCATTTTGGGTAACCGTTCAGCCCTATCTGTCATTGCGAGCGATTTTTGCGAAGCAATCCCCACTGTTGCCTCCAGAAGACCGTAACGCGGGGATTGCTTCGTCGCAAAAAACGCTCCTCGCAATGACCCCTGAACGGTTACGTTCCCCATAGCGGAAAAGACTTGTGCGCACCTACTTGTGTTGAAGATTGACCGGAGTATGCAAATGCCTGACCCGTATGACCTTGCGACGTTAGAGCGTGAACTCGAGCAGTTGAAACAACAATTACCGCGTCACTCGGTCCCAATGACACTCCTCTTGCGCATCGAAGAGTTGGAAGAAGAGATTGCCGCGCGTAAAAAGTTCGAGGTTCACTCTCCGGATAGTGAACCTCGAACCGCATAGCCCAACTTTAGAAACTGCCGACCGCATCCACGCTGCTCTCGAACACTTGAAAAAGTGACAACAGCCCTGCCAGATCGAACGCCTTTTTCACTTTGGTGCCGAGTCCCGCCAGCCGCACATCACCGCGATTAAAACGACGGGTTTGTTTGAGCGCCGAGAGTAGCACGCGTATACCCGCGCTACTGATAAAATCTACCCCCGTCAAGTCCACGACGATACGGTAACGTCCACTGGCGATGATTTTCTGCAAAGCGTTTTCCAATTGCGGGGCTGTGCTCGAATCTACGCGCCCACTTACCGCTACAAGGTCAACGCGTTTGTACTCCTTGGTGGAAATTTTAATTGGCATACATCCTCCCTCAGTGTGATTGACTGCATTATAACATACCTCCTCCTCTACGACAATCCCAATAAATTACTCAGCTGAGTCATCCATCGCGAAAAGCCCCACCCCCTCGCCCCCTCCCCACGCCGCTCTGCGGCGTGGGGAGGGGAAACAAGGGAATAGGGTGTGGGCGGGCGGCGAAGCCGCCCGCTCACACCCCTCCTCCCATTTCCCCTGCTCTCCCCGCAAAGCGGGGAGAGCAGGGGGCAGGGGGATGAGTGGGGTTATTTCGTGGGAACGACGACGAAATTCAGGCTCAGCCCATCGGCTTGCGCTAGCCGCTGGTTTCTAACCGACAGCAAGCGATGCCCGGGGCTGAGCAGTTACCTCAGATCAGTCGCGCCATCCCTCGCGAAACAGCCCCCTTGCCTCACCCTGTGGTCATTTTTCGTCGTGTGAAAGCAGTCACCGTCATTCGTAGATATACAAAACTTGTGCTATAATCCGCCCGATGAAGAATCGCTGGGAAAAACTCCGCCTGGGCGCGCTCATCTTGCTGGCGCTGGCGTTACGGTTGTATCGTCTGGACGCGCAAGATGTGTGGGGCGATGAAGCGTTCAGCATTTTTCTCAGTCAACAACCGTTGAACGTGGTAGTCGCGGGCGCGTCCGACACCCATCCCCCGTTCTACCCTTTTCTCCTTTTCCTCTGGCTTGACCTTGCCGGCGCGAGTGCCTTTGCCACGCGCACCCTGTCCGCTTTGATTGGCACGCTGATCGTTCCTTTGATTTTTGTTCTGGCAAAGCGCGCGACAGCGCCACCACGCGTGGGGCAACTTGCCGCATTCCTCGCGACGATTTCGCCGCTCCTCATTTACTACAGTCAAGAGACGCGAATGTACGAGTTGGTCGCGATGCTGGCACTCGCCTCGACGTACCTGGCTGCGCGTTTCGTGCAAGTACAATCGGCGCGCAAGAGCAGCGCGTACTGGCTCTGCACCGCGCTAGCGATTTACACCCACTATTCCGCGTTCTTTGTGGTCGCGGCGCAAAATCTTTTCGCGCTCGTGATGTTGCGACGTCACCGCGCGGCGCTGTGGCGCTGGATCGCGCTGCAAATCACGCTCGGATTGGCATACCTCCCCTGGATTTTTGCACAAACCGCGTTCTTGCAGAGCAAAGCCAGCGCGCGTTTCGACGAGTGGGGATGGCGCGGGATTGAACTTGTCTTTGGCAAAACATTTCTGGCGTTTGGTATGGGATTGACCGCCGAAGCACCGCTGGCGCAACTGGCGGCGTCGCTCTTTCTCCTCATCGCGCTGTGGGGCACACTGGTCTGCGCGCGCCACACTCGCGCGCTCTTGTTCCTGCTCTATCTGGTTGTGCCGCTTGTCATCGCCTATCTGGTCAATCCGATTATGCCGTTTTTCTTCGAGCGCTACGTTTTGGTCGCCTTGCCTGCTTTCTTGATTCTCGTTGCGTTTGGGCTGGACGATCTGCTGCAGCGCAACCGCCGCTTTGGTCTGGGCATCCTCGGTATGCTGATTGTATTCAACGCGTACTCGCTCGGCGAATACTATTACAACGACGCCTATGCCAAAGGCAAGTATGGTAAGATGATGGCATACATCGCCGCACATGCCCGGTCCGGCGACGCGCTGGTGCTGAACAATCCGTTACAAAAGCCGCTGTATCTCTACTATGCCCCCCGCGACCTGCCGGCATATTTTTTGCCCGATGGCGGCGCAGCAATGGAAGATCCGCCGATACGCGCGCAGTTGGAAGAGGTCGCGCGCCGCTATGCGCGCGTGTGGCTGGTGATGTTTGGCAATCCCGCCGAGTATGATCCGACCGGCTATCTGGAACGCTGGTTGGGTACCCACGCGTTCAAGACCTTTTCGCAAGGTTTTGTGGATGCCGCGCTCTCGTTATACACCATACCCCGCGCGTCGCCCGCCGTGCAGCGCGACCTCACGGCTACGCTGGGCGACTCGATTCAATTGCTGGGGTACTCACTCGAAACAGCAGAGGTCGCGCCGGGACAGACCGTACTACTCACCCTGCGCTGGCAAACCACCGCGCCGATTCGCGCGCGTTATACGATTTTCGCGCACCTCATTGGTGGCATCAATCCGGTGACCCGCACGCCCTTGTGGACGCAGATGGATAGCGAACCTGCTGGTGGCGCGCGTCCCACCAACGATTGGCGCGTCGGTGAAATCATCGAAGATCGGCGCGGCTTGTGGCTGCCTCTCCACATCCCCCCCGGCGACTATGTGCTTCAAGTCGGAATGTACGACGCGGTCACGCTGGCGCGTTTACCTGTGTTCATCGAGAATCGCCGCGTGGAAGAAGATCGCGTGATTCTCGGCACAGTACGGGTGATCGCACGATGAAGGCGCGCCAGATTTTTCTCGCGAGCGCGATCCTTTTGCTCGCGCTGTGGCTACGTGTCTATCGGCTGGCTGAACTTCCGCCGGGACTGCACTTTGATGAAGGGTTCAATGCCACGATGGCATACCGCGTGATGACGGGGATCGAGCGCCCCATCTTTTTCACCGAGGATATGACCGAAGAGCCGATGGCGATTTACGTCACCGCGCTCGCGTTCGCCCTTTTTGGCGAGACCACGTGGACTTTGCGCTTGGTCTCTGCCCTCGCGGGACTGGTGACCGTTGCCGCGCTGTACGCACTCGCGCGCGCCCTGTTTCGCGCGCGCGGCATCGCTACGCTCGCCGCGCTGATTCTGGCGATACTGTACTGGCACATCAACTTTAGCCGTCTGGGAATGGAACCCATCTTCATCCCGTTGATGTTGACGTTCGCGCTCTACTTTCTCGTTCGCGCGCTCCAACCCACCAGTAGCCATCAGCCAGACGATAGCCCACCACAGCCGCGCGCGAGGCGCGTCCACGTTGTGCTCGCGGGCGTGTTTCTCGCGGCGACACTGTACACGTACAAAGCCGCGCTGTTTGTGCCGATTTTATTCGCGACGTTCATTGTCGTAGAATCTCTAGCGAATCGAAAATTTCTGGCGCGGCACGGGCGCGACGTGGTGGTCATCGTTAGCGTTGCCATTTTGGTTTTTGCGCCGCTTGGGATATACTTGGCAGCACATCCCGAACAATTTCTGGAACGCCCCAGCAGCGTGGCAGCGTTCGACGTAAACGTGATGCTGGATCACGCGCGCAAGGTCGCGGGGATGTTTTTCTGGCGCGGCGATGAGAATCCGCGCAGCAACTTGCCGGGGCGACCTGCGCTGGATCCGTTTCTGGCATTCGGATTCATCGTGGGCGTGGGAGTGTGCCTGTGGCGCGTGCGTCAGCGCGCGGCGCGTCTCCTCTTGCTGTGGCTTGGGGTGATGAGCGCGCCGAGCATCGTCACCGACTTTGCGCCTCACTTTGGCCGCACTCTGGCGGTGACCCCAGCCCTTGCGCTGATTGTGGCGTACGGTCTGGCAACACTGGTTGGTCAACACTCACCACTACGCCACCGCTATCCGCGCCTCGCGTATAGCCTGATGCTCATCGGTTTGATGTTTAGCGCGTTCAGCACCGCGCGCGACTATTTTGTGATCTGGGGCGCGCGCACTGGCGCGTTCGACTCGTTCGATGTCGGTTATTTGACACTGGCGCGCAAATTGCGTGAACGTCCTGAACCGATTTACCTCTCGCCGGTGGACGCGCATCATTACACGATTCAATTCGGTCTGGCGCGCCGCGTGGCGCGCAGTTTCGACGGTCGCTTTGCGCTGGTGCTCCCCCCACCGTCGGTCGCGGCGGTGTACGGCATTGTCACGCGCGACGATCCCCACACGCTGGTGCGACTCGAACAGATGTATGCGCAGGTGCACGTCCTCGAAACACTCTTTGATTTTACCGCACAGCCCTACGCCGCGCTGGTGCGCATCGAAGGAATGCCGCGCCTCGCGCCACAAAACGAGGTGCACGCGCGTTTTGGAGAGACGATCGAACTCATCGGCTATACGAGCGCGCGCGATCGTGACGGCATTACGTTGACCGTGTACTGGCGCGCGCTCGAGACGATGCGCGAGGACTATACGGTGTTCGTGCATCTGGTCGGCGCGTGGAATCCCGCGACCCAATCGCCGCTGTGGGCGCAAGATGACACACCACCGGCGCGCGGCGCGTATCCCACCTCGCGCTGGCAACGTGGTGAAATCATCGTGGACGAGTATCGTTTACGCGTGGCAAGAGTGCCGCGCGGCGAATATCACATCGAAATCGGAATCTACAATCTACACACCGGCGCGCGCGCGCGGGCGGTGGATGCCAGCGGCGCGCCAATGGAGAGGGACCGTGTCATTCTCGAGAGAATCACAGTACCGTAACATTTTCACGTCCGGCGATTTCTCAAACGAATCGCGCCGAGTACCGCCGGTGCTCATTGTGGGATGTCTCGCCCTGTTACTCCTCGCGTGTTGCAACTGTGCAGGGATTGTACTCGGTTTGCAACTTGGCGGCGGCTTGAACAATATAGCAAGGTCAGCGCGCTTGCCACTGGGACAACCAACCGCCACACCGACGGTGGACCCCAATGCGCCGATACCCCTCCGTAAACCCGGCGTGATGGCAAATCGCCTGGAGATGACAGTGCTCAACGTCCAGCGCCCGCTCAAGGTGGAAGGGAATATCAACCTGCCACCGAACGAGCAATTCATTCTGGTCACTGTGCAAATTGCCAACAAGAGCAGTGCCACGCTCAAAACAACAGCGGCAGAGTTTAAGGTCAAAGGTGGCGGCGGATTGACGTACGATGCCAACCCCAAAACGGTAACGATTCCTAACCTGTTGACCGAATTGACGCTTGCCCCCGGCAAAACAGTCGAAGCCGAACTGATTTTCCAGATCGCCGCCAACGATTGGGATTTGCAGTTGCTCTGGAATGTGGGTAATCAAACGCGCGTGTTCAAGTTAGAAAAATGATTCTCCTTGGTGCCGCGATCGTCTGGCTGGCTCTGTTTCTTTTTACGCTCGCGCGTCGCCAGCAGAGTGACGCGTGGCGCGACGCGCTGGCGCTGGGTGGTTTGGGCGCGGCAACAGCGGGTTTCTTCTGGCGACTGCTCGCCGGCGATGTGTGGATGCCGGCGGGCGGCGGCGATCTTGCCCACTTTTTATATCCCACCTACACTTTTGCCGCCGAGTGGTGGCGCCGCGGCGTGATGCCGCTATGGAATCCGCACCTCTTTGCAGGCGCGCCCTTTGTGGGCGATCCCCAGTCCGGCATTTTTTATCCTCTCAACCTGCTCACCTTTTTTCTCGCGACACCTCTCACCTTGCGCGACCTCGAATACCTTGCGGTGTTACATTTCTTCATCGCTGGCGCGGGAATGTACGCGTTCCTGCGGTGGGGGAAATGGAGATTAGAGATTAGAGATTCCAGTCTCCAGTCTCCAACCTCTAATCTCTCACGTCCTGCTGCGCTGGCAGGTGCGCTTGCCTTTGCGTTCTCCGATCTGTTCATCACCCACTTTGGCAATCTGAATCTGATTGCCGTTGTGGCGTGGATGCCGCTCGTACTACTGTTCTATCGTCGCGCGGTGACCGATCAGCGCGTCTCTTTCGCGCTCAGCGCCGGCATCCTCCTCGCGCTGGCTTTTCACGCCGGGCACATTCAATCGTTTTTGTTCATCGTGCTGGTGCTGGTCGTGTTCGCGCTCTGGCACGCGTGGACCCGTCCTTCGCCCTTCGTCCTTCGTCCTCCGTCCTTCGTCTCCCTGCTCCTCAGCGCCCTCATCGCGTTCGGGCTTGCCGCGCCCGCGCTTTTGCCCGGCATCGAATTCACCCAGCACACGGTACGCGCGGCGTATGCGTATGAACAGGCGGCGCAATACTCGCTTCCCCCCGCGCAGTTGATTGGAATGCTGGTGCCCGGCTTTTTTGGTCGCGGTCCGCAAAACGCGTGGGGACCCTGGGAGCGTGTCGAAGTGGGCTATCTGGGCGTGTTGCCGCTCGTTCTGGCACTCCTCGCGCTCGTTCTGCGCCGCGACGCGCCGGCGCGTTTTTTTGGTGCGCTCGCGCTGCTGGGTCTCGTGCTGGCATTGGGCGGCTATGCGATTGTGCACGGCTGGTTGTATCAACTGGTACCGGGTTTTGGACAATTGCGCGCGCCGGCGCGTTTTATCGTGGTGATGGATTTCGCGCTGGCGACGCTGGCAGCCTTTGGGTTCGATCTGTTACTGCGTCCCCTGCCGCGCGCGAGTGGGCGCGCCTTCAAGCATATCGTCCGCGCCGCGCCGTTCGTCTTTTTGTTGATTGCTTGTCCAACCGGCGCGCTTGCCTATGCCATTTTGATTCTGGGGCAAGGGCAGGACCCGGTGCTGTTTGCGCGCATTGCCAATGCGACGAACGCGCTTGCGTTCTTTCTGGTGCTGTTGGCGTTCTCGACTGCGCTAATCCTTGCCCGCGCGACACGTTTTTTTCGCAAACGCCTCTGGGCAGCGCTTGCGCTCGCGCTCATCGGCTTTGATTTATTCTCGCTCGGCGCGTATGTGGACGCGAGCACAGACGACCCCACGCGCGTTTTCGAGCATCCTGGCGCGGTGGCATTTTTCAAGAGTGAGGGCGAACTGGTGCGGATGGATTCGCGCGGCACTGGCGTAGATAGCGTGTGGCCCGCCGATACCGCCATCCTCTATGGTCTGTTCGATGTCAACGGCGACAATCCGCTGATGCTCGCCGATTTTGAACGCTACTGGCAAGCGTTACCCAGTCGCTCGGCGCGCGCGTACGATGTGCTCAACACGCGCTACCTGATCGCGCGCAAAGGCGCGCCGGTAGATCGTGACAAGTTTGTGCTGGCGTTTGATGCCGGCGTATTCCACATCTACGAAAACGCGCGCGCGCTGCCGCGCGCGTTCGTCGTCACCGATGTACGTCTGGCGCCCCATCACGCCGCCGCGCTGGAGATGGTGCACGCGCACGATTTTGAGCCGGCGCAAATGGTGATTTTAGAGACCGCAACCCCACCAGCCACATCGCACACTGACCCAACTCTCAGCGGTCAGCCAGCGACGGTCGCGATCGTGGGCTACGGTCCGAACGAAATCATCGTGGAGGTGGACACACCGCGCGCGGGGGTTTTGATATTGAGTGAGGTGTTTTATCCGGGGTGGCGCGCGTGGGTGAATGAGCGCGAGGTCGAAATTTTGCGCGCCAATTATCTGTTTCGTGCGGTACACGTCACGGAGGGGCGTCACCGTGTCCGCTGGTTGTACGATCCGCTTTCGTTCAAAATCGGCACAGGGCTGTGCGGGCTGACGGTTGGGATTCTCGGCGGCTGGCTGGTGTATCGTATCTATCGCAAGAGACGCGCGGCGGAGCCCTTCTAGCGCGCTAACAACTCTTCCAACTTTTGAATGAACTCGCTGGGACGCGTAACGGGACCGATGATGTTGCCGTACACGTTGCCATCTTTGCCGATAAAGTATGTTTCGGGCACGCCTTTGGCGCGAAAACGATGAAAGATTTCGCTGCCAATGTCGGGACCGTTGAAATACGTAACATCGAACTCTTTGAGGTATGCCCTTGCCGGCGTTTCGCTATCCACGTAATTCACGCCGATAAACACCACACCGCGATCTTTGTAGCGGCGCCACATTTGCTCGAGGAAAGGTGCTTCGTCGCGACACGGCACACACCACGACGACCAAAAATTGATGACGACGACTTTGCCGCGCAGTTCGCTCAAGCGGATCTTTTGTCCCTCGAACGAGACCAGTGTAAAGTCCGGCGCCGGACCTGCGGACAGTTGCGCCGCCCCGCGCACTCCCAGGCCAAAGGCAAACAGCGCGAGCAGACCGATGACCAGCACAAAGACCAGTACCTGAACCCAGCGCGGCATTTTACCACTCCTTCAATTCTCTTTCGAGTCGCTCGGCGTATTCGCGTGGAATTTCCGGCGCCACCTCTGGCGCAGCCTGCACCTGATGCGGTACAAGCCAGGTGCGCACCGAGAACCACAAGATCACAGTCCCCGCTACCAAGCCCACCACAGGCAAGAGGTACGCCAGCCAATTGAAACCCTCGGCGGGTGGCGCGCCCAACACCTGCGCGCCATAGCGTGCAACAAAATAGTTGCGAATCTCTTGCTCGCTTTTACCCTCCAGCAGCATCCGCTTGATGTCATTGCGCCAATCAATGCACGCCTGCGTGTTGCATACATCGAGCGGGATGTTGGGACACACAGGGCAATACAAAGTCCTGGCGATGCGATTGACCTGATCGTCTAACGTTGGCGCCTGGGCATACAGCGGACTGGCAAGTAGCATTCCAAGTATCGTCACCGTTATCGTAAGGTATAGTCGCATAGACACTCCTTCATCTCTCTACCCGCCCTAGAATTTTTCAAAGCGTTCCACATCCATCACAAAAACTGTCGCGCCGCCCACTTGTACTTCGACGGGTTGTGCCAGATACAATTCGCCCGGCTCCATCACCGGGGGCATCGGGTTGACATAGCGCGTACGTGTGATACAATTCGCTTTGATCAATGCCAGCACGTCCTCCAGTTTTTCCTGCTCGACACCAATCAGGATCGTTGAATTACCTTCGCGTAAAAAGCCGCCGGTCGTGCTAATCAGGGTAAAGTGATGTCCACGCTCGCGCAGCGCGTCGGTCAGTTTTCCCGCATCGTCGTTATGCACAATGGCAAACACCAGTTTCATCTCACGCCCTCCTTCCTTAACTAAATTATATGATGGCTTGGCAGTGACGTCAATGTGCCGTGTCTGCAACAGGGATTCGAGATGGGCACGAATGTCATGCTGAATCACGTCAATCGCGCGCGTGCCATCAATCTGCACAAAGCGATGTGGCTCGGCGCGCGCGAGTTCCAGATAGCCAGTGCGGACACGGGTGTGATACGCCACATCTTTTTGGTCCAGACGATTCATTTCGCCGCGCTGTCGCCGAGCCAGCCCCACCGTGACGGGAACATCCACATAAAACGTCACATCGGGCACCAAGCCGCCCGTCGCAAAGCGCGTGATCGCGCGCAGCGCGTCAAGATCAAGGCCCAACCCATAGCCCTGATACGCAAGCGTCGAATCGGCATAGCGATCACACAGGACGATGGCGCCGGTGGCAAGCGCGGGACGAATCACCTCGGCAACGATCTGGGCGCGCGCGGCGGAAAACAAGAGCACTTCGGTTTCATCCCGCATTGCCCGGTGATGGGGAGAGAGAAGCACCGCGCGCACTTGTTCGCCAATGGCTGTACCGCCCGGCTCGCGCGTCAAGACCACCGCATAGCCGCGCGCTTGCAAATACTCGGCAAGTAAACGCGCCTGCGTGGTCTTGCCACTTCCATCGGGACCTTCAAAAGTAATGAACAGAGACATTGCGTTTCACTCAGTTTTTTGACATTGTACTCGATTCGGCTCGATTCGGCAATCTGACACATACTATTTTTTACCATGCAACTCATCTTGACCGCTTTACCCAACATCCCCCTCATCCAGCCCGGCGATGATCTGGCGGCAATCATTCTGCGCGGTCTGGAAAATGCCCACCTTGAGTTACACGACGGCGATGTACTTGTGCTCGCGCAAAAAATCGTGAGTAAAGCCGAAGGACGAATGGTGCGTTTGCGCGATGTGACCCCCTCGCCACGCGCCATCACACTGGCGCACGCGTCCGCCAAAGATGCACGCTTGTGTGAGGTGATCCTGTGGGACACGCGCGAAATCCTGCGCGTGCGCAAGGGCTTGATTATCGTCGAAACAAAACACGGGTGGGTCTGCGCGAATGCCGGTGTGGATCGTTCTAACGTTGCGCCGCATGACGAAAACGAGTGGGTCTTGCGTTTGCCCGAAGATGCTGACGCCTCGGCGCGCTGCTTGTGCGAGCGCTTGCGCGTCCTCACGGCGCGCGAGGTCGGTATCGTCATCAATGACTCGCATGGACGCGCGTGGCGTAACGGTGCAGTGGGTGTGGCGATTGGTGTGGCAGGCATTCCAGCGGTCGAGGATTGGCGCGGCGTCCCCGATTTGTTTGGTTATCCCCTGCAGGTCACAACCGTGGGCCTGGCAGATCAGATTGCATCGGCAGCATCGTTGTTACAGGGGCAAGCCAACGAAGGCCGCCCGATTGTGCACGTGCGCGGCGTGCCGATGACACATCGCGACGGCAGCGCGCGCGAGATTGTACGCGCTAGAGAAAACGATTTGTTTCGCTAAATGCACGGTACACACCGACTTGGCAAGCCGAGCGTTTGGGTGTAAAATGTAGGGAAAAGGTGAGGCAAGTGCGTATGGATATTCAAACGCTGCTTTATCAGGTTCACGCGTACAATCCCGAGGCTGACCTTGGGCGAATCGCGCGCGCCTATCACCTTGCCTGCACCGCGCATGCCTCCCAATGGCGTTCCACCGGCGAGCCGTACGTTTTTCACGCGCTCGCGGTCGCGCACATCCTCGCGGAAATGTATCTGGACGAGGATACGCTGATTGCCGCACTGCTGCACGATGTGCCCGAAGACACCGCCGTCTCTCTCGATACGATTCGTAGCGAGTTTGGCGATGTCGTCGCAAAACTCGTGGATGGCGTGACCAAGTTATCGGGTTTGCAGTTAGATCTGGAGCAAATCCACGCTGAATCGCTCCGCAAAATGTTTATGGCGATGGCAGAGGACATTCGCGTGGTGATGATCAAACTGGCAGATCGGTTGCACAATATGCGCACGCTTTACGCTCTCCCGCCTGCCAAGCAACAGCGCATCGCCCGCGAAACGATGGACTTTTTTGCCCCCCTCGCCAATCGCCTCGGAATGTATAATCTGCGCCGCGAACTCGAAGACCTCGCTTTTAAATACCTCGAACCCGCCAAGTACAACGAAATCGCCACCCTCCTGCGTGAAGACCACCAAGCCCAACAAACGTATATCGCTCAGGCTATCGAAATTCTACGCACGCGCCTCGAGCAGGAAAACATCTTCCCTATCGAAATTGAGGGACGTCCCAAGCACATCTACAGCATATACAGTAAGATGATGCGCAAGGGACGTGAGTTTGATCACATTTACGATATTCGCGCGCTGCGCGTCATCGTCGAAAGCGAACGCGAATGCTATATGGTTTTGGGTGTGGTGCATAACCTCTGGACACCCATTCCACAAGAGTTCGATGATTATATTGCCAAACCCAAAGAGAATATGTACCGCTCGCTGCACACCGCTGTCATCGGACCGCAAGGCAAACCTCTCGAAGTCCAGATTCGCACGATGGAGATGCACCGCATCGCCGAGTATGGCATTGCCGCGCACTGGCGCTACAAGGAAGGTAGCAAGACGCAGGATGCAATCTTCGAGAACAAGATCAACTGGATGCGCCAACTCCTTGAATGGCACAAAGAGATTGCCGATGCGCGTCAGTTCGTGGACTCGCTCAAGACTGATGTGTTCCAGGATCAGGTGTACGTCTTTACACCCAAGGGGGATATTATCGAACTGGCGGCTGGGGCTACGCCGATTGACTTTGCCTACTATGTGCACACCGAAATCGGTCATCGCTGTATCGGCGCCAAAGTCAATGGCAGAATCGTCCCGCTCGACTATCGCCTCAAGACCGGCGACCGCGTCGAAATTCTCACTGCCAAGCGCGGCAAGCCCAGTCGCGATTGGTTGAATCCCGCGCTGGGACTTGTCCGCACGGCGCGCGCGCGCGAAAAAATCCGCCACTATTTTCGTCGGCAGGCACGCGCCGAAGCCATCGAAGCCGGGCGCGCGCTCCTCGAAAAAGAGTTGCATCGGCTGGGCTATGATTATGACCATGAAGGTTTCGCTGAAATCGCCAGACTGTTCAACTTTAAGAATGTGGAGGATTTTTTCGAAGCCATCGGACGGGAAGACCTCAGCCCACAAGCCGTAGGAATTAAACTTTTAGAAGCAGAACGTGAAAAAGAACAACCGAGTGCGCCGTCTTTAGAACCTCCTCCTGTCACCGAGACGCCCATCAAGATCGTCAGCACGGACAATTTACTCCAGCGTGTGGCACGCTGTTGTCATCCCTTGCCCGGCGAACCGGTGATTGGATATATTACCCGCGGCCGCGGCATCACGATTCATCGTCGCGATTGCAAAAATCTTCTCACACTGAACGCCGAGCGCGAGCGTCTCATCGCCATCGAGTGGAAAAAGACCGACCACACCACCTACCCCGTGCGCGTGCAGATTCGCGCTTTTGATCGTCTCCGTCTGATACACGATATTTCCGGTATCGTCTCCGATGAAAATGTCAACATCGCATCTACGGTTGTGTTCACCGCGCCGCGTGATCATATGGCAATCATTACTGCCACACTTGAGATCGCCAATGCCGATCAACTCACACGCATTCTGGATAAAATCAGTCGCCTCTCGAACGTGATTGATGTGCATCGTGTCACGGATAACGGACCTAAACAGACTCGGAAAGGTTAACAAAAAAGCGATTTCCCGATGGACACGAGAAATCGCTTTTTGATTTTAACGGTTCAGGATACGCCAGTTGGTCAGGCACGCGACTGGGCAAGTGCTATGATGAGTTTTGCCAATAGCGCGGTGCGCGGCACAATCGAGTTTGCCTCCACATACTCTTCCAGCGCGTTATGCCCACGCCCGCCCACGGGTCCCAAACCATCCAGTGTGGGGACGCCGAGCGCGCTCGTGTAATTCCCATCCGAACCGCCCCCCGTGGCGACATCTTCAATCTCGAAACCCAGTTCGCGCGCGGCGCGCTTTGCCAGTTCCACTAGGCGCGCCGTCGCTTCGGTTTTCTCCATCGGTGGATTGCTGATGCCGCCACTCAATTCGGCGCGCGTTCCCGGCACCACCGCGCGCGCGAGCATCTCGCGCATGGCTTGTTCCAGTGGTTCAGCATCCGCCGCGCGCACAATACGCACATCTATCTCCGCCGTCGCGGTCTCGGCGACAACATTCGGTCGTGTGCCGCCGCGCACCACTCCCACATTCACCGTCAGCCCCGGTCGAAAACCGTTCAGCGCGTGAAACGCGATAATATGATGCGCGAGCGCGAGCGTGGCACTCGCGCCCTTTTCTGGTTCCACGCCCGCGTGTGCCGATTTGCCATACACCGTGATCGTGTAATGCCCCACCCCTTTGCGCGCGCTGACGATTGCGCCGTTCTCGCGCGCCGGTTCCAACACCAGCGCGGCATCCGCGCCCTGCACAAACTGCGGATACAGCGTCCGCGAGACCGGCGAACCCACCTCTTCCTCACTGTTACAAAACAAGCCAATCTCGGCAAACTGATCGAAACCGCTGTGCACAATGGCGCGCGCGGCGTACAGCCCACTCAGCACACCGGCTTTCATATCGTTGACGCCAGGACCTTTCAGACGCGCGCCGAGACGATGAAAAGGCACCTGCGCTGCCGTTCCATCGGAATACACGGTGTCGAGATGACCCAGCATCACAACACGCGCGCGTCCACGTCCACGCCATCGCGCATACAGCATATCGCCAAACTTGTCTTGTGGCAAGTCAATCACCTCGGCGCCAAAAGCGAGCATTCGTCCGCGCACATAGCGCGCGACGGCATCCACGCCGGCTTTGTTGTGCGTGCCACAATCGGTGTTGACGAGTATTTCCAGATCGCGCAGATACTCGTCGAGCATTCCAGCCATCCGGGTTTGAAAATCGGTCATAGATCTCTCCAGAAAAAATACTGCAGATTTTCAACATCCAGCATCTGACATCGAAAATCTGCAGTTCGGTATGGGCCCGGCTGGATTCGAACCAGCAACCAACGCCTTATGAGGGCGCTGCTCTGCCGTTGAGCTACAGGCCCCCCTGGATTAAAGTCAGGTGAATGCCAAAGTCGCTCCCTGGCTCGCCGAGGCTGTTATGGAGCAAGCAATAGCCACCTGGCTAATGTTTTGCAACGCCTCATACAGCGGTCGGAGACGGTTGTAAATTTGTAAATAAACGCGTCGGTAAATCTCGTTGTACTGTTCATGGCGTTTGGGATTGGGGTCAAAGGTATCGCCCAGGTGGGTCATCTCACGAATGGCTGTATCAAAATCGGGATGAATGCCGATTCCTACAGCCGCATCAATGGCTGCTCCAAGGCCAGAAGCCTCATAAACATGCGGGCGGGCGGTGGTTAAGCCAAAAATATCGGCCGTGATCTGCATAGCAGCCTGGCTCTGACTACCGCCGCCGGCGATGCGCAGCTCACGAATGGCGACACCGCTGCGTTTGCCGATTCGTTCCGCTCCCTCACGCAAGGCGTAAGCCAGGCCTTCCAAAATGGCGCGGTAGAGATGAGCGCGCGTATGCGCGTCACGAAAACCGATCACTGCGCCCCGTGCTTCGGGACCTGGAAAGCGTAAACCCGGCGACCAGTACGGTTGCAGCACCAACCCCTCACAGCCTGGAGGGACAGACTGCACGAGGGCGTCAAAGAGTTGCTCGGCTGGCTTGCCCTGTTGCTCTGCCAAGCGCTGTTCATATTGTCCAAATTCCTGTTTGAACCAACTGACCATCCAAAAGCCGCGGTAGATCTGGATTTCGAGATTGTAAGCCCCGGGAATTGCCGACGGATAAGGAGGAATCAAGGGAATGGCTTCGATATATTTGCGATGGGTGGTGTTGATGGTCGCGGTCGTGCCATAACTCAAGCAGGCAAGATGGGGTTGCAAACAACCAGCGCCAATGACTTCGCAAGCCTTATCTGCCCCGGCGGCGATCAGCGGCAAGCCGGCCGGGATGCCGCTGGCTTCGGAAGCCGCCGGGGTGATTTCACCCAGAACGCTGGCGGGCGGTTTAAGCTCCACCAACATCGAGGGCTTGAGCGGTAAAGCCAGCCATTTCCAATCCCGGCGATCCGCCCAGCGAAAGCGTTTGTAGTCAAAGGGAATATAGCCAACTTGACAAGCAACCGAGTCAACCAATTGATCGGTCAGGCGATAGGTCAGGTAGCCGGAGAGTAAGACATATTTTTCCGTTTGACGCCAGATTTCGGGCTGGTGAGTGGCAATCCAGTTGGCTTCCGCTTCGGCTTGCAAATAGGCAACCGTTTGGGTCAAGCCAGCCAGGCGGAAGGCAAGCCCCCACCAACCGCCAATGGGCTTCAAGCCCTGGGTGCGCCGTTGGTCGAGCCACAGAATAGCCGGGCGCAAAGGTTGTTTGTTGCGATCGAGATTGATCACCGTGGCGCGTTGCGTGGTCAACGCCACCGCCGCCAGGCGTTGACGGAGGGAAGACAGGGATACATTTTCCTGCAGTTCATCCGGCTTGGTCCAGAGTTTCTGGCAAGCCTGACAGAGCGCCTCCCAAAAGACCTGAGGGTGCTGTTCCGCCCAGCCTGGTTGAGTTGAAAAATAGGGTTCAATCGGAATGCGCGCCTTGGCAACCAGGCAGCCACGCGGATCAAACAGCAAAGCGCGCGTGCTCTGCGTTCCCTGGTCAATCGCTAAAAGAAGGTCTTTCATCCCGGCGGCACTCCGTAACAAGTTTTCCAAAGGTTTTGATAGGCGGTTACTTCAGCCTCCCAGCGAGCATCGCTCCAGCCAAGTTCTTCCTGCACCGTTGCTCGAATGCGCTCCATCAGGTCAAAGCCCCCCTGTGGCAGGAATAAACCCAGGCGCACGCGGCGCAAGAGCAAGTCATCTAGGTGAACAACGGCTTCGGAACGCGCCGCCCAGCGCAACTCTGCCCAAAGCGAGGGGGTATCGCCAATTGGTTCAAGTTCGCTCTGCCTGGCCAACTTTAGCACCTCCGCGGCGCGAGCTCCATATCTGCCCACCAACCGCAAGCGGCTGGCCGCAGGGAGATTGGTTTCCGAGAGGATAGACAAAACCGCCTCATTGAGCACCCTTTGGCGAGCATGAAAGGTTTGAGAAGATCGCAGGAGGGCAGAGACTGTACGTAGAGCGTCATGAGCCATCAAGCGAAAGGTGGTCAACTTGCCGCCGCTCACGGTAAGCAAACCGTTTTCCAGCCATAACACATGCTCACGCGATTCTTTAGAGGGGTCGGCTTTGCCAGTATCAACGACGGCGCGCACCCCGGCAAAGGTCGCCTGGATGTCGTCCGTGTTTAATTCCAGAACGGGAAAGACATCCTGTAAAGCCGAGAGCAGATAATCCACCTCCTGGGGACTGATTTTTGTGTCTATGCTTAATGCTTCTTGGTGGTCAACATCCGTGGTGCCAAACAGGGTGACACCTTCCCAGGGCAAGGCAAAAACCGGGCGCCGATCGCGGGGATGCAGAAACGTGACCGCGCGATTAATCGGCAAGCGCCGCCTGGGGAGGATCAAATGACTGCCGCGCAGTATGCGCAAGCGGCGTCTGCATCCCAATTGGGCGCGCAATTCGTCAGCCCAGGCGCCGCTGGCGTTGATGACCACTTTTGCTTGAATTTCTGCTGTGCGGCCTTGCCGCAAAGGAGCCTCATCGCGAACGGCTACACCGCACACCTGACCATCCTGACGGCGCAACAGTTCGATTGCCCGACAATAATTCAAGGCACAACCACCCTCGTCACAGGCTTCTTGTAATAGGCGGACAATCAGGCGGGCGTCATCGGTTTGGGCGTCAAAATAACGATACCCACCGATCAACCCCTCGCTTTTCAAATATGGACTTAGTTCCAGAATGTCATAAGCATCATAATAACGATGATTCCAGCGCAGGGCAAGCAAATCATACAGCGCCAACCCTGCCCCAAACAACCACGGCGGAAAGTGGTCGCGCTGATAGTGAACGAACAAAAAGCCAAGTTGGGTGATCAAACCGCGTCCTTCCTGTAACAGCCGTTCGCGCTCACGCACGGAGGTAAGGGTCATCTTCAACTGGGCGTTTTTCAGATAACGAAAGCCGCCATGCACCAACTTGGAGGAACGGCTGGAGGTACCGGCTGCAAAGTCATCCGCTTCAATCAGCAGGGCGCGCCAACCGACCCGCGTGGCTTCACGCAAAATGCCAGCGCCGGTGATGCCACCGCCGATGATGATCAAATCCCAAGCCTGGCTCAATTGCTGCCAGATGGGCTCTCGGTTTTGCGCGTTCCACATGCTCCTTGTCCGTGTCCCTGGCCAAACCTCATCAACGCGCTTGGCGGAAGGCAAACGAAATTCATTCCTCTCCCACAAGCTTACCCGGATTCATGATCCCCTGGGGGTCAAAAGCCCGACAGACCGCCCGGATAACGTCTATCCCCCGTGCTCCCTTTTCGTTTTGTAAATAACGGAGATGGTCTAGCCCCACCCCGTGTTGATGGCTGATCGTGCCACCCCGGGCAAGGATGGCTTGGCTGGCAGCCGCTTTGAGCGTTTGCCAGTGCACCAGGTCCTGGTCGGGATCGCCGCTGCGCCGAAACAAGTAGGTTGTGTAAATACTGGCGCCATCTCGGTAGACATGGGAGAGATGGGCAAACGCCAAAACTCGCTCATTCTGCGCCTGCAATCCTGTCCTTAAGGCGTCCAGAATGGCCTGAGCCGTTTCTTTCACCTTAGACCATGGGACGGCTGTTTCAAGCGTATCGGTGGCGTAACCAAGTTCCCACAAGGTATTGCGCAGATAGGGAGTGAGAAAACGGCTTTTACGCCAGGTCTCTCCAATCATTGAACCTGTAAACAAGCCGCCCCATTCGCGACAGATGGCGACGGCTTGGCGGGTGAGCAGTCTCACATTGCTGCGGCTTCCGCTCACGCCAAAGATGAGCAGACAGCGCTCCGCGTTATACCCAAACAACCTCAAGCCACGCTCTATCCACGGCAACAGGCGATCCTTGCCCGATAGCGCTAAGATGCTCTGGGTTTCAATTGCGTTACTCAAGCGCAGCATCGAGAGACCCACACCCGCTTGAACCAGGCTCCGTACTGCCTCAAGTCCGGCTTCCCAATGCGGGAGAAACACGCCATAAAAGGCTTCTGCCTCGGGTAAGGGACGGGTTCGCACGATGGCGCGGGTGAGGATACCGAAACGACCTTCGCTCCCTAAGACCAGATGGCGCAAGTCCGGCCCGGCAGCGCTGGCAGGCACGGGGGGGAGGTCCAGACACCCCAGCGGCGTTTCAAGGTGACCGCCGGCAAAGAGATTCTCGATGCGTCCATAGTACAGCGATTGTTGCCCACTGGAGCGGGTGGCAATCCACCCACCCAAGGTGGAAAGTTCAAAGGATTGGGGAAAATGCCCGAGCGTAGCCCCCTGAGCGTTCAATTGGGCTTCAAGGTCTGGTCCCTTCACCCCTGCGCCGAATTCGGCTAGACGGCTGAACGGATCGAGGTGCAGCAGGTTATTCAGGCGCGAGAGGTCAATCGTTAAGACGGGGGCGTACGCGGAGAGCGGATTGATATGCCCCACCACGCTTGTTCCACCGCCGTAGGGGATCACCCTTGCGCCAACCTGGCGGGCAAGCGTCAACAATTGGCGTACCTCCTCATCCGAAGCGGGATAAGCCACGCCATCGGGATACGCCTCAATGCGCCCACTTCGCAAGGCAATCCAATCTGGCAGGCTTTGACCACGGGCGTGCAACAGGCGGTGCAGGGGATCTCGGGAAATCAAAGGGTGCGCAGGCAGGCGGCTCGCAGGCAGTTTGGCAAGCACAGACTCCAAGGAGACATCTGCGATGGAAATGCCTTCCCCTAATTGCTCCTGCAGGTATTGACGGGCAGTTCCTCCCAGAGGATAGTGGACAGATTCATCTCCCCAGCCGTTCCAACGGCGCATACGCTCTCCTGTTCGCGTAATCCCTATTCACCCAATCTGAATTTGATTGAACGGTTGCGGAAGAGTGTCTCTATCCCAAATACGACGAAGACCTTTGCGTTGTTCAAGACGGCAATCGTAGAGTGTCCGGCAAAAGCGTCAGGAAAACCCAAGCAGAAACTGGCGCGCTTGTTGCATCTCGATTTCCAGACCTGCGAAAATAAAAGTTTGCGACCGTTGAAAGTATAAACTGGTGGAAGATTTCTGCCGAGATGTACTCTAGAGTGATGAAAGGACGAAAGACGAAAGCAATCTTCATTCGTCGTTCGTCCTTCGTCTCCTGGCTCAAGCGGGAGACCGGATTCGAACCGGCAACGTCCACCTTGGAAGGGTGGCATTCTGCCATTGAATTACTCCCGCGCGCGGGTCAGGTCGGGGCGGGCGGACTTGAACCGCCGACCTCAGCGTCCCGAACGCTGCGCGCTACCAACTGCGCTACGCCCCGTCAAGCAAACGCATTATATACCGATTCACGGATTTTGCCAAACGCGCCAACGCGCCCAGAATTGACAACTTGTGCCAAAGTGTGTATAATACTAACTGGTCTAGACCGGTTATGACAGGTTAATGGAGTCGCGATGACGCGTTTACAGCGCAACCACCCCCTTCCGTTGTACGCTCAACTCCGCGACACGCTGCGCTCTGATCTGCTGACAGGTCGCCTGCGGGCACACGAGCAACTCCCCTCCGAACGCGAACTGTGTGCGCGCTTTCGCGTCAGCCGAATGACGGTACGTCAGGCACTCCTCGATCTGGCGCGCGAAGGCCTCATCTATAGCCGCGCCGGCAAAGGCACTTTTGCCAGCCAACCTAAAATTGACCAGCAACTCAAGACCCTTTCGGGCTTTAGTCAGGATATGCGTTCGCGCGGCAGCGCGCCCTCCTCGCGCGTCCTGGAAGCCAAAACCGAACGCGCGGAGGCGCGCCTCGCGCGTTTACTCGGACTTGCGCCTGGCGCCAAAGTCATCGTGTTGTCGCGTGTGCGTCTTGCCGATGGGATGCCTCTCGCCATCGAAACCGCGCACCTGCCGGCTACTCTGTGCCCCAATCTGTTACGTCACGATTTTGCGCGCGAATCGCTGTATGCCGTGCTCGAACACGAGTATGGCTACCACCTCACGCGCGCGGAACAAACCATCGAAGCCGCGCTGGCGCGTCCGCGCGAAGCCGCACTCTTGCAACTCACGCTTCCGGCGCCCGTTTTGGTGATGGAACGCCTGACCTACACCGACCAGGGTATTTTGATCGAGTATGTCCATTCCGTCTATCGCGGCGATCGCTACAAGTTCCATTCGACGTTGACACCGCAACAAGGATGACGAATGATCGTTCTGGGAATGATCTCTGGCACATCGGCGGATGGCATTGATGCTGTCATCGCTGAGATCACCGGAGCACCGCCCGTGCTCGACTGGCGCATCATCAAACATCATCACACCGCATTCACGCCCGACTTGCGCGCGGAAATTCTCGCGTGCGTTCGTCCCGAGTACGGCACAGTGGATCGCTTGTGTGTGCTCAACTTTTGTCTGGGCGAAGCGTTCGCGCGCGCTGCGCGCGATGCCATTCACGCGGCGAACCTGTCCACCAATCAGGTGGATTTGATTGGCAGTCACGGGCAAACGCTGTGGCACATTCCGACCGGTGCCGATGCGTCCACGTTGCAACTTGGCGAAGCCGCTGTCATCGCCGAACGCACCGGCATCACGACGATTTCCAACTTTCGCACGCGCGATATGGCGGCGGGCGGACAGGGCGCGCCACTCGTGCCGTACCTCGATGTGCTGTTGTTCACGCATCCCACACTCACGCGCGCCGCGCAGAACATCGGCGGCATCGGCAATGTAACCTACCTCCCGCCAAGTTTGCAAGAGGGTGGGAGAAGGGGAGAACCAATCACCCAACCCTTTGCCTTCGATACGGGTCCTGGCAATATGCTGATAGATTACGCGGCGCAACGCATCACCGATGGCGCGTGGTCGTTTGATCGAGATGGTGCGCTTGCCGCGCAGGGACGCGTGGACGATGTGTTGTTGCGCGAATTGTTGCAAGAGCCGTACCTGCACGCGCAACCACCCAAAACGACCGGGCGCGAACTCTTTGGCGCGCAATTCGGCGCGCGAGTGTGGGAACGTGCGCACGCGCGCGGACTGAACGACTGCGACATCATCGCCACGCTCACCGCGTTCACCGCGCACTCGATCGCGCAGGCGTATCGCGATTTTTTGCCAGCGTTCCCTGACGAAATCATTGTGAGCGGAGGCGGCGCGCGCAATCCAATTTTGATGCAAATGTTGCGCGATCTCGTCGCGCCAGCGCGCGTGACGCCGATTGATGAATTCGGCATTGCGAGCGAAGCGAAAGAGGCGCTGGCGTTCGCAGTGCTTGCGTACGAAACGTGGCACGCGCGTCCTGGCAATCTGCCTGCTGCGACCGGCGCGCGGCATCCCGTCGTGCTGGGAAACATCACACCGGGACGAATGACGAAGGACGAAGGACGAACGACGAACGAAGGACGAACGACGAAGGACGAAGGACGAACGATTGGCGATGCCGGTTTTCCATCGGTCATCGGTCACCGGTCGTCGGTCAACGATACAGCGTGGTTGACCGAAGCGACGAACGCGCACACGCACGACATTGACACGTTGCCGACGCTCGAAATGGTGCGCCGCATCAATGCCGAAGACCATCGCGTTGCGCCAGCCGTTGCCGCCGAGTTGCCTGCTATCGCGCGCGCGATTGATGCAATTGCAGAGCGGATGCAACGCGGCGGACGCCTCATCTACATCGGCGCAGGCACATCGGGACGACTGGGTGTGCTGGACGCGGCGGAATGTCCGCCCACGTTCAGCACATCGCCCGATCAAGTCATCGCGCTGATTGCCGGCGGCGAACGCGCGCTCACCCACGCAATCGAAGGCGCGGAGGATGACGCGGACGCTGGCGCGCGCGACGTTGCCGCGCACGATGTCAGCGCGCGCGATAGCGTCGTCGGCATCACGGCGAGTGGACGCACGCCGTACGTGCTGGGCGGACTGCGCGAGGCAAAACGACGCGGCGCGTTCATCGTGGGGCTGGCGTGCAATCGTCCCAGTCCCATCGAAGAGATTGCCGATGTGAGCATCGCGCCGCTGGTGGGTCCCGAAGTGATTGCTGGCTCCACACGACTCAAAGCCGGCACTGCCGAAAAGATGGTGCTGAATATGCTCAGCACCGGCACGATGATTCGGCTGGGCAAGACGTTTGGGAATTTAATGGTGGATGTGCAGGCGACGAACGCCAAACTGCGCGAGCGCGCGCGGCGCATCGTCGCGCGCGCGTGTGACGTCTCGGACGCGGTAGCCGATGAATTGCTGGCGCGCTGCGATGGCGAGGTCAAGACCGCGATTGTGGTCGCGCGCGCGGGCGTTTCGCCGGCGGAGGCGCGGCAACGCTTGCGCGCCGCCAACGGCGTGGTGCGCGCGGCGCTGGAGGGATGATGGAGGACGGAGGACGAAAGACGAAGGACGAACGACGAAGGTCTTTCAAGGAGGTGATGTGTAGCGCAAGTTGTTGATGTTCATCCAATCGTGTTTTGAAAAATGTAAAGGAGGAGAAAGATGAAACCCTCGATCATTTTGATCGCATTGCTTGTTGTGGCGGTGGCATTGTTGATTGCGTGCGCCACACCAACACCTGCCACTGTTGTTCAAACCAAAGTGGTGGAACAAACCAAGGTGGTGGAAAAAGTTGTTGAAGCCACCAAGGTTGTTGAAAAAGTCGTTACGGCAACACCGCCGCCGACGGCTGCGCCCAAAACGGGAGGCGTCCTTATCGCGGCACGTGCAGCGGACGCCAAAGGACTGGACCCGCACAAACAAACTGCCTTTTCGTCATTCCGCGTGCTGGAGTTGATCTACGACACGCTCGTCACACTCGATAAAGATATGAAGGTCGTGCCGCATCTGGCAGAATCGTGGAAATGGTCGGAGGATGGCAAGACCTTGACGATGAATTTGCGCAAGAACGTGAAATTTCACGATGGAACGCCGATGACTTCGGAAGATGTGAAATTCTCGTTCGAGCGCATCCTCGATGAGAAAACGGGCGCTGCTGCGCGCGCCAACTACACTTCGATCACCAAGATTGATACGCCCGACCCCTACACCGTCGTCTTTACGCTCAATGCGCCGAACGGTGCACTTCCTGCTGCGATGACGAGTTTGAATGCGGCAATCCTTTCCAAGAAAGCAGTCACTGGTGGCCAAGACCCTGCCAAGACGACGAATGGCACGGGCGCGTTCAAACTGGCATCGTGGGAGCCAGACAAGATTCTCAAACTGGAGGCGAACAAAGAGTACTGGATGCCCGGTTTGCCGCGTCTCGCGGGCATCGAGTTCCGCACGATTCCTGACGAAGCGAGCATCCTTGCGGGCTTGCGCGCCAAGACGATTGACTGGGCGCTGATCAACGATCCGCGCGTTGGCATTCGCGCTGGTGCAGGCGGTAGTACGCTAACTGTGATGCGCGCACCGGCACTTGCCTATCACGTCTTGCAATTGAATGCTTCGCGTCCGATGTTCAAAGACCTCAAGGTGCGTCAGGCGATCGCGTGTGCAATTGATCGGCAAGAGGTGCTGGATGTTGCCTCGCTGGGCGAAGGTGAAGTGACACCTCCAGCAACTCCACCGTTCTACCGCGCCAAGTTGGATGATCTGTTCTGCTACAAAAAAGATGTGGACAAGGCGAAAAAGTTGTTAGCCGATGCGGGCAACCCAACCGTCAAATTCAAGATTATGGCGGCGGTGGATGAACCGCCAACGGCAGTGGCAGAAGCGCAGAACATCCAGGCTCAGTTGAAGAAAATCGGCATCGAAACTGAAATCGAAACGTACGAACTGGGCGTCTATGTCAAAAAGTGGTTGGACGCTGATTTCGATGCGGTGGTCGCGCTCAATGGCGGCAATCCTGATCCCGACATTATGTTCTTCCGCTATTGGCACAGCACCGGCAACTTGAACAAGGTCGCCAACTATAGTTCACCCGAAATTGACAAGTTGCTTGAACAAGGTCGAACCACAGCCGACCCGGCGAAGCGCAAAGCCATCTACGATGAAATCCAGAAGAAACTGACCGAAGCCGTCCCGTGGGTCTGGTTGTACGTCGGTTTCGAGTATCGGGTGATGCAACCCTACGTCAAGGGCTTTGTGCCTCTGGCGAATGGCGCGAATACGTATCTGCGCGAAACCTGGCTCGACAAATAGTTTCAGATTGCAGATTGCAGCTGGGGTCAATGCCCACTGCAATCTGCAATCCCCTGTTTGAAATGCAAAGATTCATCGTTCAACGTCTCCTCGCGCTAGTGCCGACCCTGTTTGGCATTTCGATTGTCGTATTTCTGGTGATGCGTCTCATCCCCGGCGATACCATCAGCGCGATGATTGGGACGCAATATCAACTCACCGAAGCGCAAGCCGCCGCGTTGCGCGCGTACTTTGGTCTGGACAAGTCATTGCCAGAACAATACATCATCTGGCTGACCAACGCGTTGCAGGGCAATCTGGGGTACTCGGTGCGAAGCGGACAACCCGTGCTTGGTGAGATTCTCAAGCGATTTCCGCTCACGCTAGAACTCGCGCTGGGTGCGGTCGTCATCGGCTTGCTGATTGGTTTGCCGATTGGCATCCTTTCGGCGGTCAAGCGCGACTCGTTCATTGATCTCTTTGGACGATTCTTTTCGTTGATTGGTTTAGCCCTGCCGAATTTTTGGTTAGGCACGCTCATCATCCTGGCATTATCACTCTACTTTGGCATTCTTCCTACTTCGGGCAATTATGTTGAATTCACTCAGAATCCCATTCTGAATCTTCAACAAATTTTCTTCCCTGCTCTGACACTTGGCTTCGCGTTTTCCGCATCAGTGATGCGCGCCACGCGTTCATCCTTGCTGGAAGAACTATTTCAAGATTACGCGCGCACCGCGCGCGGCAAGGGCTTGCGCGAGCAAACGGTTATCACGGTGCATTGTTTGAAGAACGCCCTCATCCCGGTCATCACTCTCGTCGGCGTCGAGATGGGGTATTTGCTCGGCGGCGCGATTGTGGTTGAGGAAGTGTACGCGCTGCCCGGCGTTGGGCGATTGCTACTCAACGGTATCAGCCAGCGCGATTACGCCGTTGTGCAAGGCGCGGTCGTGTTCATCGCGTTCAACTTTGTCCTCATCAATTTGCTGACCGATCTTGCGTACGCGTTCGTCAATCCACGCATCCGATATGAGTAAGGCGTGACAATTTTTCACGCCTCACGTTTCACGAATCAATGGATATGCCAACTCGAACCCGGAGAAAACTTCCGCGTCTCTTGCGCTATACAAGTGCGGTCATCGGCTTGGTGTTGGTGACAGTGTATCTGCTTGTCGCGCTGTTCGCGACTGTCCTCGCGCCGTACTCACCCACCGAGCAACACGCGCCCGATCGTCTGCAAGAGCCAAACGCCAAATATCTTTTGGGGACAGATGAATTTGGACGCGATATTCTCAGCCGCTTGATGCACGGCGCGACCAACTCGCTACGCATCGCGCTGCTCGCTGTCACGCTTGCCACACTCGCTGGCACGACGATTGGAATGTTGTCCGGCTATGCCGGCGGTGTTGTGGACAACGCGATGATGCGCGTGATGGATTTGTTCTTTGCGTTCCCTGCCATTCTGCTCGCGCTTTCGATCGTTGCCGCGCTGGGTCCCGGCTCAAACAACACGATTCTCGCGATTGCGATTGTTTACACGCCGATTTTTGCGCGCGTCGCGCGTGGTCCGGTGCTAGCCACCAAAGAGATGGAATTCGTTTCGGCGGCGCGATGCGTCGGCGCCAGTCACGCGCGCATCCTGGCGCGCCACATTCTGCCGAATATCGTCGCCCCCATCATCGTCCAGATTTCGCTCGCGCTCTCGTGGGCAATGCTGACTGAAGCCGCGCTATCGTTTCTGGGTCTGGGAACACAACCACCGCAACCTTCGTGGGGCAGTATGCTGAGCGAAAGTCGCAAGATGATGGAGATTGCACCGTGGATGGCAATTTCGCCGGGAATGGCGATTATGCTCGGGGTGTTGGGTTTCAACCTGCTCGGTGATGGTTTGCGCGACGCGCTCGATCCACGATTGAAGAATTGACCCAGGGTGGTTGTCGGTCATGTTCTGCGATGAATATGTCCATCCACATCCGCCCGCTGGCATATACCGACATTGACGAGATCGCGCGCTGGGTTGCGGCAACGCCGCTGTGGCAGCGCTATCACGTTACCGCTGAAGCGTTTGCCCGGCGTTTGCGCGACGGGCTGGCGAATGGCGCAACAATTTTCGTCGCGGAGCGCGCGGGCGCGGTGCTGGGTTTTGTGTGGCTGGTCGCGCGCGGCGCGTTCAATCGCAGCGCGTACATCCAACTGATTGGCGTGCGTCCCGATGCGCGCGGTAGCGGTGTCGGTCGCGCGCTGATGGAGTTTGCCGAAGCGCGCGCGGATTCGCGCGATCTCTTCCTGCTCGTTTCCGATTTCAACACGGAGGCGCAAAAATTCTACGCGCGGCTCGGTTATCGGCAAGTCGGAAAACTAGACGATTACGTGGTGCAAGGTGTGAGTGAGTTGATTTTCTGGAAAAGGAAAGTGGGATGACAACGACTGTTTTATCACCGCGTATGACGACCTGGCTCAAGCGCGTGCCCATCGAGGATTTCAAATTCCTCGTGCGGAGCATTCTCAAATCGCTCTTCACCATCTGGCTGGTGACGACGCTCATCTTTTTCGTCATTCGCTTGATGCCCGGCAATCCAGTGGATATTTTCGTTCAAGATTTACTGCTCAAAGGGCTGACGTACGAGGACGCGCAAACGCAAGCCGCCTCGATGTTGGGCGTGCGACTGGATCGTCCGCTGCACGAGCAGTACATCGAGTTTCTGGGTAATCTGTTGCAAGGCGATTTGGGCAAATCGTACATCTCGCGCAATGTGCCGGTCGCGCAGATGATTGTGCAACGCTTGCCCTGGTCAATCTTTAGCATCGGTACCGCGCTCCTCATCAGTTTCACCCTCGGCATCTTGCTGGGAATGATCATCGCTTACAAACGCAACTCGTGGCTCGATCACCTGCTCACCAACCTCGCTGCAGCAATGGACGCGCTCCCGTCGTACCTCATCGCGATTCTGTTGATTCTGCTGCTGAGTACCGTGTTCAAGATCGTGCCGGTGACGATGACGCGCGGCGCGGTCTCGCCAGGTATTCAGCCCGGTTTCACGCTGGAATTTTTCGTGGACGTGCTCAAGCACTATGCGCTCCTCGCGTTCGTCTACGTGCTTTCGCGCACCGGCTCGTGGATATTGACGATGAAGAGTAGCACGATGAGCACGCTCGGCGAGGATTACGTGACGGCTGCCAGAGCGCGCGGCTTGCCTGAAGGTCGCATCATTACGGCGTACGTGGGACGCAACGCGAGTTTGCCACTGGTTACGCGCCTCGCGCTCTCGATTGGTTTCGTCGTCGGTGGTTCGGTCATCATCGAATCCATCTTTGTCTATCCGGGCATCGGCTTGTTGCTTTCCCAGGCGCTCTACTCGCGCGATTATCCAGTGATGCAGGGCGTGTTCCTCGTCACGACGATTGCCGTCGTGCTGTCCAACTTTGTCGCCGATTTGCTGTACGGCTGGCTCGATCCGCGCATCCGCATCGCAGGGGAGGCACAATGACCACACTACGTACGTTTCTCACCGAACTCGGCACGACACTCAAACTCCTGTCGCGCAATCGCGTCGCGTTTCTTGGCTTGATTGTTCTCGTGTTCCTCATTCTCCTTTCGTACGTGGGACCTTTGCTCTGGCCTGCCGAAACGCGCTCGAACCTCGCTGAAATTTATCAAGGTCCCTCGTTGAAACATCCGCTGGGCACGGATTTTCAGGGACAGGACAATTTGTTACAAATCATTCACGGCGGGCGCGTCATTCTGGAAATCGCGTTCATCACCGGTATCCTGACGACGTTGATTGCCGTGACCATCGGCGCGCTCAGCGCGTTCATTGGTGGCGCGTTCGATAGTGTGATGACCGAACTGATCAACGTCTGGTTGACGATTCCGCAGTTTCCCTTGCTCGCGATTCTTGCCACGATGCTCAAAGTGTCCGATGTGTGGTTACTCGCGGTGATTCTCGCCCTGCTCGATTGGCCCGGTCTGGCGCGCCAGGTGCGCGCGCAGGTACTGTCGCTCAAGAAACGCGATTACATCGAAGCCGCCATCACACTCGATCTCGGCACGCCACACATCATCTTTCGCGAGATTCTGCCGAATATGATGTCGTACATCACCATCTCGCTCATCTTTGCAACCATCGGTGCGATTTATCAGCAAACGGGTCTTGTCTTTCTGGGCTTGGTGCCCCTTTCGGGTGCCAACTGGGGCGTGATGCTGAGTCTGGCGTACAATCGCGGTGCTGTTTACACGAGCGATGCCATTATGAACGTCCTTTCCCCTGTGGGCGCGATTGCGTTGTTGCAACTCTCGCTTGTGTGGCTGGCGCGCGGCTTGGAAGAAGTGTTCAACCCGCGCCTGCGCACCAGCGTTTGAGAATCAAAATCTGCAATCGAAAATCGGCAATCAAAAATGCTTCCTACACTTTCGGTTCACAATCTCACTATCGAGTATGCCGCGCGGCGCGGCGCTGTCCAGGCGGTACGCAATGTCACCTTCGATGTGCATCGCGGTCAAGTCCTATCGCTCATCGGCGAAAGTGGTTCGGGCAAGACGACGTTTGGGTTAGGCGTGATGCGCCTCCTGCCTGCAACCGCGCGGATTCGGCACGGCACGCTCATCTATCGGCGCGATGAAGCGAGCGAGCCAGTGGATGTACTGAAATTGGATGGACGCGCGTTGCGCGAGTTTCGCTGGAAACAGGTGGCGATGGTGTTCCAGTCCGCGCTCAACTCCTTCAACCCAGTCCTGCGGATTTCCGATCAGTTTGCGGACACGGCGCGCGCTCACGGCTATTTGCAGGGCAATCATCTGGAGCGGCGCGCGGCACAACTCTTTGAACTGGTGCGGCTCGACCCCGAACGCGTCTGGCGCGCGTTTCCGCACGAACTTTCGGGCGGGATGCGCCAGCGTGTAATGATCGCGCTCGCGCTGTTGCTGGAGCCACGCTTGTTGATTCTGGACGAACCGACGACCGCGCTCGATGTGTTGACCCAGCGCAACATTATGGACGTGCTCAAAGCGTTGCGCCGCCAACTCGATTTCGCGCTCTTGTTCATCTCGCACGACCTGTCACTCGCCGCCGACATTGCGGATCGTGTGGCGACGATGTACGCCGGCAAGATCGTCGAGATTGGCGATGTGTTTACCATCTTTCAATCACCGCGTCATCCGTACACCATTGGCTTGATTCGCGCGGTGCCAACGCTCACGGGTGATCGAAAAGATCTCACCTCGATTCCCGGCTCACCACCCGACCTGATTGACTTGCCCACCGGTTGCAAATTTCATCCGCGCTGTCCTCTGGCAGATGCGCGCTGTCGCCGTGATGAGCCGGAATTGGAGGACTTGGGCAACGGGCATCAGGTGGCGTGTTGGAATAGTGCGTAATTCGTATTGCGTGGCGTCCAGGGCGCAAGGAGGAAGAATGACATACGAAGAATGGTTGGCGACGGTGCCTGAAACCATCACCACAGATCCACTCTGGAAGATGAAAGTTTATCGCCTGGCGCTGTTGTTGAATGATCTGGCTTGGCGCGATACACTCCAGTTAGCCAGTGAGCATCGCTTGAGCGGAGTTGCCGATCAGTTGTTACGCGCCGTCGGCTCGATTGGTGCAAACATTGCCGAAGGATACAGTCGCAATTCAGGCAAAGACCGCGCCCGTTTCTACGAGTATGCGTTGGGTTCCGCGCGCGAAAGCCGCCACTGGTACTATTCGGTTCGTTATCATTTGACAGATACCGTCGTGCAACATCGCCTGGATATGCTCGCGCAAATCTGTCGCTTGTTGATGACAATGACGCCCGAAGAACGTAAACACACCATCGCCGAACCACGCGCCGAATACGAAACCGACATTGACCCATCAACTACCCTACCCTTGGCATAAGAAATACGCATTACGCAATACGCAATATGCAATACGCATTACGCAATACGCAATACGGACAAACACCATGCCTACTCCCATCATCACCCTCACCCACGTCTCGCGCACCTTTAACGTCAAGCGGCATCTCATCAAAGCGGTGGATGATGTTTCGCTGACGATTGAGGAAGGTGAAATCGTCTGTCTGGTCGGCGAATCGGGTTGCGGCAAGACAACGACCGGCAAGATGATCGCCGGCTTGCTCGCGCCCTCGGCAGGGACGATTGCCTTTCGTGGTCAACCCATCAACCAGATGACGCGCGCGGATTTTCGCAAGTATCGTCTGAGCGTGCAAATGGTGCATCAAGACCCGTACGCGTCGCTCAATCCCACGCACACGATTTACGACATCATCGCCGCGCCGCTACGCCATCACAAATTCACGCGGAGCGATGCCGAGACGCGCGCGCGCGTGCGCGAACTGTTGACGCTGGTAGACCTCACCCCGCCCGACGATTTTCTTGACAAGTTTCCGCATCAATTGAGTGGCGGACAACGCCAGCGCGTTTCGATTGCGCGCGCGCTCACCGTGCGACCCTCCTTCATCGTTGCCGACGAAGCCGTTTCGATGGTGGATGTTTCGATTCGCATCGGCTTGCTCAACCTGCTCACGCGCTTTCGCGATCAATTCGGAATGTCGTTCCTGTTCATCACGCACGACCTTGCGCTGGCGAAATATTTTGCATGGGAAGGACGTATCGGCGTTATGTATCTGGGGCGGCTGGTGGAACTGGCGCCCGCGCGCGATCTAGTGGCGCATCCGCAACATCCGTACACCCAGGTTCTGCTTTCCGCGATTCCCGAAGCCGATCCGCAAGTCACGCGCCACAAGCCGCGCATCGAACTGCGCAGTATGGACGTGCCAAGTTTACTCCGCCTGCCCAGCGGTTGCGCGTTCCATCCGCGCTGCCCGCGCTTCATCGGCGAGGTGTGTGAGCGTGTCGTACCCGAACTCGCCCAAGCCAACAACGCACTCGTCGCCTGCCACCTTATTAAATAATACGCACTACGCATTACGCAATACGCACTACGCACTACGCAATACCCCCTATGCCTCCCGAACTCACTCAACTCTGGTTTCGCGTGGCAATCTTTATGACGCTCGTCTCGGCAGTGCTGATTCCATTGCAACAGCCCGATACAGCCGAGTTTGTCATTTCGGTCACATCGTTTATCATTGGCGTGGTGTTCGTCGCGGTGCTGATTGCGATGATCCGCCGCGCCAATCGCTGAACAAGGAGGTGATGCCCAACCACTCAATCACCCAATCACCCAATCACCCAATCACCTAATCACCCAATCACCTAATCACCTAACTTTTTCAAGGAGGAGAAAAAATGCGAAAACTCGTTTTGCTCACAGCGTTGCTTGGTGTGCTGATTTTCGTCGTCGCCTGCGCGGCGCCTACACCAACGCCCGCACCTAAACCGACCGAGCCACCCAAGCCCACCGTGGCGCCGACCAAAGCGCCTGAGCCAACCAAAGCACCCGAACCGACCAAGGCGCCCGAGCCGACCAAGCCCGCCGCAACGGTTGCGCCCACTGCGGCACCGGCGGCGAAACCGACGCTGACCGTCACGCTCAAGAAAGGGCTCAAGTGGAGCGACGGTGCGCCGTTCTCGGCGAAGGATGTCGTGGGCACCTACAACATCTTTTGGGCGCAAAGCGCGAGCGCGTGGAACTTTCTCGCCGATGTGGTTGCCAAAGACGACTATACCATTGACTTTGTGATGAGCAACCCCTCGCCCATCATTCTGCGCGCTATCTTGCGCGACAACTTTATCCGCCCCTACTCGGTCTATGGCAAGTTTATGGATCAGGCGGCGGAACTGCGCAAAGCCAATGCCGATCGCAAAGGGGATCAGGTCAAGAAACTTTTGGACGATCTCATCGCGTTCAAGCCGGACAAAGTTGTCACCTTCGGTCCATTTATGGTGGACCCCAAATCAATCACCGAAGCACAACTGACGCTCGTCAAGAACCCCACCGGCTACAACGCCGACAAGATCGGCTTTGAAAAGATCACTGTGTACTACGGCGATACCAAAGAATCTATGCCGCTGTTGCTCGCGCAACAACTCGATTACAGTACCGCCGCATATCCCGAAGCGAACCTCAAGACACTCGAAGGGCTGAAGAACATTCAACTGCAGCCGTTCACGACCGGCTTTGGACCGGGCTTGTGGTTCAACCAGGATGTCTATCCGCTGAACAAGAAAGAAGTGCGCCAGGCATTCGCCTACATTCTGGATCGCGACGAAATCACCAAGGTTGCGGTGGGACGCGGTGGCACTACCGTCAAGATGATGGCGGGCTTTAGCGATTCGCTGGTGGATGCGTGGCTCTCCAAGGACGTTCAAGCCAAACTGAATCCGTACAAAAAAGACCTCAAGAAAGCCGAGGAACTCTTGACTAAACTTGGCTTCAAGAAGGGTGCGGATGGCGTTTGGGTGGACGACAAGGGCAACAAGATGGCGTACGAACTCTCCGTGCCTGCCGATTTCACTGATTGGCTGGGCGCGGCGCAGAGCGTCGAGCAGCAACTCAAAGCATTTGGCATCCCCATCACGATTCGCGGTTTTCAATCGTCCGAGCGCTCCAAGTACGTCAGCGGCGAGAACAAGTATCAACTCTTGATTGACGTCGCATTCCGCTCCAGCCCGCCGCATCCGTACGCCGCGTGGCGCTCGTACATGATTCCGCCTGCCAACAATCCCGAAGCCACATCGGGACCCAAAGGGTTGAACTGGCCCTTCAAGCAAATCGGTCCCGACGGCAAGGAAGTCAACATCAGCGAGTTGGTCACCAAGTCGGCGGAAGGGCTAGATGCCGCGAAGCAAAAGCCATACAACGAAACCCTTTCGCTCATCTACAACGATCAGTTGCCGGTGGTCGCTTTCTTTGAAAGCACCTTCGTCAACCCGATTGACACGCAAACGCGCGTGACCGGCTGGCTACCCTTCACCGACAAGTTGTATCGCAATCCCGTCAGCGCGGACAGCGCGGTGGCGATCCAACTGCTGAATGGCACGCTCAAACCCAACGACGCCAACAAAGCCAAAGAATTCACCACCATCTGGCCCTACCCGCAACCGCCCAAAGGCACCTTGAACTACTTTGACGCCAACAGTATCCCGATGAACGGCGTCGGCGTGGTGCTGACCCCGATGCAATTCCCGCCGTTCTTCTGGTATATGTGGGCGGACGGCAAGTACGAGCCCGTCGTTGCGGAAAAGTACGAAATCAAGTAACGTAGCGAATCAGTTGGCAGGAGGCAGGAGGCAGTATGCAGGCAGCCACTCCACGATGGCTACTTGCCGAATGTCTCCTGCCTACCCTATTCACACACTCCGCAACACGCAATACGCACTACGCAATACGCACTACGCAATATACCCAATGAAACCCACCCTCATTCTACTCACTCTCATTTTGACCAGTTGCTCTATTCCATCTACACCTATGCCTACCCCAATCACCCAATCACCCAATCACTCCATCTTCACCCTCGAACAAAAAATCGGTCAACTGATGCTCGTCGGATTCGACGGCACGACGTTGACTCCCGAATTTCGCGCGGTGATCCAACAACTTTACATCGGCGGCGTAATTTTTTACGACCGCAACGTTGCCTCGCCGCAACAGGTGGCACAACTCAATGCCGATTTGCAAGCCGCCGCGCGCGCCAGCGGCTTGCCCGACCTCTTCATCGCTGTTGATCAGGAAGGTGGCGTCGTCGCGCGCCTGCGCGAAGATCGCGGCTTTACCGAATTTCCCGGACAAATGGCAGTTGCCGCCACCGACAATGTGGAACACGCGCGCCGCATCGCGCGCGCGCTTGCCGACGAACTGAACGCGCTCGGCTTCAACATCAACCTTACGCCCGATCTCGACGTGAACAACAACCCTGATAATCCGATCATCAGCACCCGTTCGTTTGGCGCTGACCCGGCGCGCGTGGCGACGTACGGCGTCGCGTACATCGAAACGCTGCAACGCGCCGGCATCATCGCGATTGGTAAACATTTTCCCGGTCACGGCGACACCGCGATAGATTCGCACGTCGCGTTGCCTACCGTGCCGCACAATCGCGCGCGCCTCGATGCCGTCGAGTTGGTGCCGTTTCGCGCGGCAATGCGCGCGAACGTCGCAGGCATTATGACCGCGCACATCACCTTCCCTGCGATTGACCCAACGCCGGGCCTTGCCGCCACTCTCTCGCCGCGCGTCCTCACCGGACTCGTGCGTGATGAAATGCGCTACGACGGTCTGATAATGACGGACGAACTGACGATGGGCGCGCTCGCGACCAGTGGCTATCCCGCACCGCGCGCAGCGGTCGCCGCGCTCCGCGCCGGCGCCGATGTGTTGCTCTTTCAGACCGGCTATGCGATGCATCGCGAGGCGCACGCCGCGCTGGTGGATGCGGTGAAACGCGGCGAGATTCCCGAGGCGCGTGTGGATGAAGCGTTGCGTCGCGTCTTGCGCGTCAAAGCGCAGTTTGGGTTGATGGCGAAGGACGAAGGACGAACGCCAGAGGCGCGAGTCGGCTTGCCAGAAACTAAAGCCATTTCGCGCGAGGTCGCGCGTCAGGCGGTGACGCTGGTGCGTGACGAGGCGCAACGCGTGCCACTCAAACCCGGCACGCAACTCCTCGTCGTCGAGACCTGCGCGTACGGGCTGGGACAACGGCTCGGCGCGATGACGTTGCAGGTCAAAGCCCAACCAACCACAAGCGAAATCACGATGGTCGTCAACGCGGCAGAAGGACGCACAGTCATCGTCCTCACGAGCGATGTCGCCAGGAATCGCACGCAAGCCGATTTGGTGAACGCGCTGCTCAAAGCCAACGCACCACTCATCGTCGTTGCCGCGCGCTCGCCGTACGATCTGCGCGCGTTTCCCGGCGTCCCAACGTACCTTGCCATCTACGGCGCCAACCCACCGATGCTCGACGCGCTGGCTGAAGTACTCACCGGCAAAATTCCCGCGCGCGGCAAACTGCCGGTCGAACTCTGGTGAAACGCGAAATGTGAGACGTGAGATTGTCACGTCTCACGTCTCCTGCCTCCCGCCTCCTGCCAACTGCCTATGTCCCTCATCCCCTTCAACCCCTCCACTCACCTTCCCGCGCTCATCGCGCTCTGGAACGCCGCGTGCGGCGACGACCTTGCCATCAACGAACGTTTCGCGGCGTACAACACACGCCCGGCAACCGGCGCCGTGCAAGCCGGACGAATCGCACTCGAAAACGATCAACCTGTTGGCGTTGTGCTTGCCAGCGCGCTCCCCGACGATCCGCAAACTTCGCCGCGCGAGGTCGGCTGGATTGACGCGCTGGCGGTTGCGCCGACGCATCAACGTCGCGGCATCGGAAGCGCGCTGCTTATGTGGGCAGAAGCGTGGTTGCGCGAACAAGGGTGCACGCGCGCGCGTCTCGGCGGTGGACTGCGCTACTTTGTGCCAGGCTATCCGCTTGAACTCGCCAGCATAAAATTCTTCGAGTCGCGTGGCTATGCGCCGCGCCTCAACGAGCCGCGCGTATGCGACCTCGCGCGTGATCTGCGCGACTATGCAACAACACAACGAACCAACAACGCAACAATCCAACGAACCAACGACGCAACGATTCGTCCAGCCACCCCTGACGATGCTAACGCGATCCTTGAATTTTTGTGGCGCGAATTTCCCGATCGCTGGCGTTTCGAGTTCGAGGAATTTTTGCGCGCGCGTGGACGCTGGTCGGATTATCTCGTCTTGCAAACGGCGCGCGGCATTGACGGCACCGTGCGCCTCACGTTCGAGGATTCCGAGCGCCCCATCGAGCAGTACTACCCGCACCGCCTTCCGCGTCCGTGGGGTCAACTCGGTTCGATTGGAGTGAGCCGGGCAGTGCGAGGCAAGGGGTACGGCGTTGCGCTCCTCGATGCGGGGTTGGTGTAC
>Ga0209101_1000313_pt1 | contig 40847 bp, 32 predicted proteins | sample ConPoolayeCmetaG_FD_185481 | JGI IMG/M metagenome (GOLD analysis project Ga0209101, IMG submission 185481) | Hot spring microbial mat communities from California, USA to study Microbial Dark Matter (Phase II) - Cone Pool mat layer C metaG... ...
TCTCCGGCCTGCCCTTGCCGACAACGTGCAGAGCGTCGTCTTGATGATCGGCCAGCAAGGGCAGTTCCGACGCCACCTCCAGACCGGCCAGGTCGATCACCGTCGGGCCGCTTCCCGCCGGTTTGATGACGCCGCCACCGTACACCTGGCCGCGGACTTTGACCGCTTCACCGGCGTCGGTTCGCGTTGAATCGGCTTTGGCTTGCAGTCGGATCATCAGTTCGCGTGCGCCTTGGCTAGCTGTGCAAACGCTATCGGTACCGCTGGCTGTGCCCGCATAATCTCGCCCATCGGCGTCAGCCGCCCGTGGCCGGTAGCCTCCGACCAGTCCAGGAACAAATCCACCAGTTGCGGCGACCAAACAAGCGTTGACAGATCGCCATCCCAATCTTCGCCAAGCACGTCTTCCAAGAACGATTGCAAGTCGACCTCGCTCACCTCCCACCCGCGGCCGTAAAGTTCATCGAGCACCGCTCGTGGGCCAATCAGCGGCCAGCGGGCGGAAATCAGCCGCTCGGCGTCTTCGGGCGACAAGCCGACCGACTTGACCAGGGCGGTCTTCAGGATGGAGTTGTAGTTAGCGGTTCGCAATGGAACTTTCATAGCTCACCTCTTGCATTCAAGCGGTTTCAGATATTCACGTCCACGGTTTCCGTTGTCGGCAGACAGCTTTTCCAGCGGTGACCACAACCGCAACGATAATAGCGCAGCTGCCCCTTGCTTGTTCGCACTTTTCCAAGTTGCAGACATTTTGGACACACGCGGGCCAGCAATATCGACAGCAGTCTAGCCAACTCGCGACGTGACAGTCGGGCAGCCCACGCGGGCAGTGGCAAGCCGATGTTTTCAGTCATTGGTTTTGTCTCTCCGCTTGATAATCTCCAGCAGCCGCCGCCGGCCTTCTGGCGATAGCTCCAGCAGCGCCCGGGCCAATGCGGTCAGGTTGGTTTCTGCATCAACTGCGCCGCTTTGTGCGCCACCTGGATTTGCGTCTTCTCGCAAGTCGTTGTCAGATAAATGGTTGGCGGATTGCGTCCTTGTCATGGGGTGACCGATCACAAGGGGATAGCCACGATCGTCTCGCCGGCGGCAGGGCCGGACCATCTGCCTTCGGCCAGACGGCTGCACAAGGGGCCGCTGATCCAGGACCCGTACCCGGTTTCGGACGACTGTTTTTTGATGTCCGACGGCAAGCGATTGTTGGTGATGAATAGTGCAGGTACGATGGCGCCGATCTACGTTCATCAGGGCGAGGGCGAAATCCGCGAGCCGCGGCCGCTGGCGGCGCGGCCGCGCGAGCCGGTCATCCCGTCGCGCGTCAATTGGACGAAACGCACGGGGTTGATGGTACTGGCCGACGTATATCGGGGCCGGAATATGGAAGGCGTCCGCCGCGGCGAAATCAAGAAACTGCTGATCCTGGAAGACCTGCCCAAGCCGGTCAATTTCAGCGGCGGTCCCGATTTGACCTCCTGGCCAGGCACATTCTCGCTGGAGCGTGTGCTGGGCACAGTGCCGGTCGAGGAAGACGGCTCGGCGTACTTCGAGGTTTCGGCGGGTCGGGCCATTTACTTCGTGGCCCTGGACGGCGACGATATGTCGGTAAAACGCATGCACAGCTTCACCAGTGTGATGCCGGGCGAAGTCGTCGGCTGCGTGGGCTGCCACGAGCCGCGTACTCGCACTCCGGATGCCGTCCGGCCGCCGGAACTGTTTGCCTCTCGGGGGGCCGACAGTTCTCCCGCCGGCGCTGTCGGCACTGCTGTTAACGAACTCGGCGCCAAGATTGCTGTTACCGAAGTCGGTCACCGACCAGCCGCACCGGCCAGCCAGCCGGTATTGATGGCCTTGCGCCGTCCGCCCAGCCAGACCGAGCCGTTTTCCGGTTTTCCGGATGTGCTGGACTTCACCCGCGACATCCAGCCGATCCTCGACCAACACTGCGTCTCCTGCCACACATACACGCGCCGCGAAGGGGGAGTGATACTTGCAGGCGATCTCGGCCCGCACTGGTCGCAAGCCTACTTCAGCCTGTTCGCCCACAACCTGGTGGCCGACGGCCGCAACGGCCTGGGGAACCATCCGCCGCGGGGCATCGGCAGTTCCGCCAGCCGGTTGCTGAAGCTGATCGACCAGCAGCACTACGAGGCGAAACTCTCGCCGCAACAGCGACGCACGGTATGGCTGTGGATCGAAAGCGGCGCACCGTACGCGGCCAGCTACGCGGGATTGCGCAATGCGGTCGACCAAGCCCGGGCCGGCAACGCGACAGGCGCCGTCTTCGGCGAAGGAAGCCAGGTGCTCCGACGTCGCTGCGCCGAGTGCCACACCGTGGGCAACCCCGGGGACCAGAAAGGCCGCGCGCTGCCGTTGGAACCAATCACTGCCAATAACGCGCGGGGATTGCCTCGCCGGGTGGCCATCCACGAGCGAGTGGTTATCCCCAACGATCCGGTGGCTCGCTATAGCAGTAATATATTGCTAAACTTTACCCGGCCGGCTATGTCGCCGCTGTTGCTGGCCCCGCTGGCCCGTTCGAGTGGCGGCTGGGAAAGCTGCGGCCCGGTCTTCCAAAGCACCGACGACCCAGATTACCAGCGGCTATTGGGACTGATCGAGCGTGGCAAGGCCGAGCTGGATGCCGTGCCGCGTTACGGCACGCCCGGCTTTCGGCCGAACTGGCAGTATATCCGCGAGATGAAGCGATTCGGCGTGTTGCCGGCAGAGTTCGACCCGGCAGGCAGCCCGATCGACATCTTCGCAACCGATCAAGCTTATTGGAAATCGTTGTGGCCGTAACAAAAGTAGTTCTGGCCGGTGCGGCTGGCCAATAGCGACTTGCCTGCTACGATGTTTGCGTGCCGGGGGTATGTGCAGCGCGGTCTGGAGGGCCACGCTCCGTCGTGGCCGCGCGCTTAGTGCCGCAGGACGCGACCGCAGCGCGTCCGTTTATGACACCATTTGGTTGCGGCTGAAGGCCGCTTTGAGAAGGATGCTTCGATGGTTTCCGAGGAAATCAGGCACCCACCGTCGGCCGAGGATGCTTTGCTCCGGCTGCTGGTTCTTATGCATGTAGTGCGGTATGCGCTGTTGACGCCTTCGCCCGATTTGCTCAAACTGTCGCTGGAAAGCTGGGACGAAAGCGATCGGATCAAGTTTGCTCACGGCGCCAAGCAGGTCCGCGACGAGTTCTGGGCGCCTGTGCGGGCGTCGCCTTTATGGGAAGCGATGTCGCCGCAAGAGAAAGAATTTGCCGCAACTACCGTGGTAACGATGAGCCAGCAAGAGCATATCGACTTCACATGGCGGCTGGAAGCCATGCAAGTGCTGATGTGGGCGATGGAAATACTTCCGTCGCTTCCGCCTTACGACGAACCGGCCACCCCGGAACTGTTCGAGAGGCTTACTGCGGCGGACATCGGCTTGCTGATCGACTCGCCACGGCTCCGTCCCCACCAGCAGATCGAGCACGAACGCAGCTTGGCCGAACTGTGGCACTGGCGCAGCCGTACCCGAGAGCTTATCGAACAAGGCCGTTCCTTGCCGGCAGATCCTGCCCTGGAAGCCGCAGGGCTGAAGACTTTCGACGACATTGTGCGGGCTACGGCAAGGCTTTGCCAGCAAGACGGTAGCGTACCGGTGATCGACGAAGACTTCGCGGCCTATGGCAAAGCCTATCGCGACCTTTCGCCCGACGAGTGGTCCGAAGTCCGCTCTGTCGCCATCGAGCGGCATTTCACCTTGAACTGGCTTTGCGGATACGCGCCGGACAACAAGTGGGATGAAACGCCCACCGATACGTGATCACCGCGGACGCCCTGGCGCAGTATATTGACGAGGAACAACCGCAGCGGTATCGTGAATTTAACGGATGAGCAAGGCAGGTTTTGACGGAATGTGGAGCTAGCGCTGGCGGCCTTGGTATGCATAGGGCTGGGTGCCGGTCGAGGTTCTAGGAATCGGTCGGCGCCGAAAGCGCGGTGCCGCATTAGGTCGCCATACTGGCGGCTCGGAATCGAGCGGCACGCTTACCATGCCGCGGTGAAGCGGGTGTAGCTCAGTCGGTAGAGCACCGGCTTCCCAAGCCGGTTGTCGCGGGTTCGAATCCCGTCGCCCGCTCTGAATCATCAGACCGGTTGGCACACCGCGTAGCGTCGTGTTGGCGACCTTCTTCGCCCCAGTCGGAAGGTAATCTCGTTCTTACACTTCCTGCCGGCAAGAACAAACCATTGTCTCTGGGAAAAACATCTCATTTCGACTCGTGCGAAGTATATTCGCCGCTGGTGAACGCTTCGTCTGCGCGTGAGCCTAAAAGCAGAATCGCGTCGGCTAGCCGGCCGACAAATAGTTTAGGCACACAAATCACCGGGGCAGCTATCGCAGAGAGACCATACGGGTACGCCCCTCATCTGCGATGTTGATTTTGTCTTCCCGGGCAAGCCATCCTACTGCTTGCATGACGGTATCGCGCGGTTGACCGACGGCTTTGACGAGTTTCGACAGGCTGAGCGGTCCCTTTTCGGCCAGGATACGCCATACCACACCGGCCGTCTCGCCAATGTGCGCGATACACGAGCCTGGTCCAGCGGATGACATGGCAACGCCCTCCTGAAAAGACATTCTTCGCACCGACCGTCTTGGTTGTCTGCAAAGACGGTATCATCTACGCAAAGTATAACGGAAGGTTAGCATTCAGCAAGCAACCTTCTTCCGGAGGAACATAAGGCCAAACGTGTTCGGTGCCGGCTGAATGCCTGTCGCGGCAGCGGGGATTCCGCAGGCGAGCATGATGCGGCAAACGCGGTCGGAAGTTACTGAGCAATGCGTAAAATGGGCATTGTGCGCAAAAGGGAAATGTTAATGAATTGGGAATTATTAGGGAATGTAGGAAGTAGATGGTCAGTTACGCCCACGGCCAATAGCTCGACCGCCGCGTCAGTCAGCAGAAAAGGCGTGCGAATCGACACAGCTTTCCGCCAATAGGCAGCCGCAGTGCGGCAACAGCCGCTGCACACGCCGGTTGATTGCAAGCAAGGCAAGAAATGCAATGGGCCCGACGCCTGTGCGGGCAGCCTGTCGGGCCCCTGGACCGTGAAAAGCTGGCTTACGCCCGATTCGGGCTTGCTACTGGTCGCACCCCGCGACTACGCCTTAGATCCACGGTGTAACACACTTCCGCGCAATGTCCCGTGCACATTGCGTGCCAAACAAAGACGCAAACCGCGCAGTCACGACGGCGAGTATCGTAATCTACTGGCAGGCAAGCGCTTACGGCTACTGAGCAGGCAATGCCAGTGTGCCGGCTTCGACCAGAAGCCCGGCGCATATTTGAAAAGTTTACAACCGACCACTGGTCGGTGGGTATTGGATGTCGCGCCCAGCGGTGTAGCCGCAATGCGAAGCCGGATAAGTGGTTTTGGCAATGTCACTGCGCTGGCAAGATGGCATCGGCAGAGCATAGTAGCCGTTGGGCAAGTTACAACCACAAGACGAGTCGGCCGTCGAGCATGTCGGGCACAGCCTTGGCGACCAGTCGTTCGATTTGCCGGGAGTTGTACCGGGTGCTGAAATGCGAGGCGATTATCAGCTCGTTGGCCAGTTGCGAGCGTCGCTCCAACAGATCGTCCAGGTGCATGTGCCCGTACTTGTGAATCTTGTCTTTCCGATGGCTCGGCGCCACAAATGTAACTTCAACGATAAGGATCTGTGCTTTAAACATGTCGGGACAGGCGTCCAAGCCGGCCGGGGCGCTGTCGCCCAGATACGCTACCAATGGCGTGCGTACTTCGTTGGTCACTTGGACCCCCTGCAACCGGAGATCACGTATCTGCTCGCCGGGCAGTCCGAGATACTCGGGCTTGAGCTTCAAACGCCGGTTCCAAACGATGAAGCCCAGCGAGGGTACCGTGTGAACCGTCGCCGAAACGGTAACGACCAACTCGCGCGACAAGGGGATTTCGTCTCCCGGCTTGACCGGCAGCAACTCGCAAGGCAACCGACCGCGATCCAACCGGCTGAATATCCGCAGCAGGCGATGTATCGGTTCGACCGCTTGCTCGGGCAGGTAGATCTTCGGAGGCTCCATCTTCATCATTCGCCGCCGGCCCACATAAACCGGCAATGCCACCAGGTGGTCCATGTGGGTGTGCGAGACGAACCAGGTTGGCGTAGCCATGAACGACCAGGGCTGCGCACCCAGATCGAAGCCCAGTTTCAATTCCGGGATGCGCCAGTAGGTCTGCACAGCGGCGCGCGAGTATCCCTCGATGGTCAAGCCCTTGTGGACGAGCGTCTTGACAGGCAGATTGTTTACCATCAATTGCGCGAGTGCTGGTAGTCGTCTATGTCTGCGTAGTCCAGTGGCTGATGGCACTTTGGCCCCGGTAGCAGCCAGATTTCACCGAAAAGATCATTCTGCTGGATGCTGGCCCGCTGATGGCGTACCAGCTCCAGCATCGCCAGGAAAATGCCAATGATGGTCGAGCGGTGCATCCCCGGCTCGAACAGCGCGCTGAAGCAAATCTGGCCGCGTTGCAACAACTGGCTGTGGATCCGCGTCATGAATGCGCCGATGGGCGTGTCGTCGTAAACGATGCTGGCCGGCTGGGTGGCTTCGTTTTCGCGCAGAATGCGGGCCAGCGCGCTGACCAGGTCCCAGACTTCCACCTCGTGGATAGGTTCTTCGGCCAGCGAGCGCTCGCGCTGAGGCAGATCGCGGCACAATCGCGGGTAGTGTTGTTGCCAGGCGGCGCCGCGTTCCTCCAAAATGCTTGCCGCATCGCGGTACTTTTTGTACTCCAACAAACGGCGCACCAACTGGTCACGACCGTCGTCCTGCTGATCAGGAAACTCGTTGTTGGAAGGCAGAACCTGCTGCGACTTCAACTCCACCAAAGTGGCAGCCATCGCCAGATAATCGGCCGCAAGGTTTACGTCCAAATCTTTTAGAACCGCCAAGTATTCCAGATACTGATTGGCAATGACCGCCACCGGAATGTCTACGATCTCTACCTCGTGCTTGCGCACAAGGTAAAGCAGCAAGTCCAGCGGGCCGCGGAATATGCTGATCTCGACGCGAAAGTCCATCAGTCGGGCAATCTACGCTTGCGGGCTGGCAGGGCGCAATGCAAAAGATGGTTCAGGCTGAACCGTTAAAGTTTAACGGCCAGCGCTCCGGATGGCTACCGGGCGTGCCGGCGCAGCCGGTAATCTCGGCAAAGGCCCCAGATTCTGTTTCGTCGTCAAATCCCCTTTAACTTGAAGTTCGTATTCCCGGTGGCTGCTTGCTATCGCTTTGCCAGTGCAGCAGATATGGCCGACACCAATTGGTTCAACCCCTGCCCGGTAACGGCAGAAATCAGCAGCACTGGACGGCCGATTGTATGTTCCAGCCGCTGGCGCACATTGGCGGCTTCGGGCAGATCGGCTTTAGTGACGGCCACTATCTCTTGCCGATCGAGCAACTGGGCGTCGAATTGCCTGAGTTCTTCCCGGATGGCGTGATAGTTGGCGATCGGGTCGGTGCCGTCGGCGGGTGCCGGTTCGATCAAATGCACCAGTATCCCCGCCCGTTGCACATGCCGCAGAAACTCGTGCCCCAAACCGGCGCCTGCGTGCGCGCCTTCGATCAGACCGGGAATATCGGCCATGATGAAAGAGCGATCCAGGTCGATCTGCACCCTACCCAGGTTGGGGTGTTTGGTGGTGAACGGGTAGGGGGCGATTTCGGGCCTGGCGCGCGACAGCCGACTGAGCAAGGTGCTTTTTCCGGCATTGGGCTTGCCGATCAGCCCCACGTCGGCAATAAGTTTCAGCTCCAAGCGGATGTTGCGCGCCTCGCCCGGTTCGCCCGGTGTGAACTGACGCGGGGCACGATTGGTCGCCGATTTGAAATGGGCGTTTCCCTTGCCTCCTTTGCCGCCTCGGGCGACAGTTACAGTCTGGCCAGGGGCAGACAAGTCCTTTAGCAGGTTGTTCTGGTCTGCGTCGTAAACCATAGTGCCGGGCGGCACCTTGAGCACCAGGTCTTTGCCCGATGCGCCGTGTCGGTTGGCGCCGCTGCCGCGCTGTCCGTCGGGTGCTTTCCACAGCTTGCGCTGTGCCAGCGGGACGAGGCTGTCGACGCCTTCCTCGGCCATCAGCACGACACTGCCGCCGTCGCCGCCATCGCCGCCATCGGGGCCGCCGCGGGGGACATACTTTTCCCGGCGGAATGACACGCAGCCGTCGCCGCCTTTTCCAGCCTCCACGCGGATTTCCAACCTGTCGACAAACATCTGCTCTTTACGGCATGTGCGGGGGTGAACCGAGACGTTTCTGCTGCGGACACACGCCGCTGCCGCTTGCGCGAAGCATCGGCCGGCCAACAAGAAAGGCAACCCCACTGGGTTGCCTGAAGTAAACTGCCCCAAGCTTCTTTAATGCGAAACCGCCTGAAACGGTCCGCAAATTCGCCGCAAAACACCCCGGCCGGGGAGAGCAATTATCACATTTGACAATTATTAAACGTGGCCTGCGGACCGGGCGGGCTGGCCGATGGCCGATCTGTCAGTTCAGGGCCTCGACGACGTTAACGCGCCGTCCGCCGCGATCGAACTGAACGTAGCCATCGCGGAGTGCAAAAATGGTGTAATCGTTGCCCATTCCGACCCCGCGTCCGGGATGGAACTTGGTGCCGAGCTGTCGGACGATGATGTTCCCGGCGCGCACCCACTGCCCGCCAAAGCGTTTCACGCCACGTCGCTGACCGTGCGAGTCGCGACCGTTACGGGTTGAACCTTGACCTTTTTTATGAGCCATGACTGTGTTTCCCGATTCGATGTTTCCCGATTCGCTTTGTCTGGAAAGTATGAATCTGAATCTTAGAATCTTAAGTATGATTTTGAAATCGGCATCAAACCCACCCCGGCGATTGCCAACCACCCCGCCGAGTGCTGCCGCCACTTGGCCTCGTGCTTTGGCAAAGGGGCTGCCAACACAGCACATGTATTGGAGAGGCCTGCCGGCGCGAACCAGCAATCGGTGCCCGGTGCCAACAACCGACAAGCCGGCTTCACCGGGGGTATCGTCTACCAAAAATATTTTCTATCGGTAAACCCACTCGTAGTCAAGCTCGCCGGGGACGCCGTAGCGGATTTCCGCTTCGTGGGGGAAGTACTCGTCGCCGGGGCGCCAGAAATTGAGCTTCAGCGTCTTGCGGAGCAGTCGCCGGCCCGTCCCGATACGATCGCCTGCCTTATACTCGCCCGGTGTATCACGCCAGATATACGCATTCGTCAGACCTTGGACGTACACCGAGAACCGTTTGATGCGCAGGTCGATGTCTTCCCAAGTAACAATTCCCCATCGCGTTTCGCCCACCGCGATATCGCCGCAAATCTCGGCGGTGTTGTAGAAGCGCCGCCCGGGGTCCTCGCGCATTCGAATTGCCGAAAATGCCAAGGGTATGATTTGCGAACGATAGACCAGATTGGTGCTGTTTTCGTCGCTGAGGTTGTAGCGGCCCTCGAGCACGAAATGCGGAATAAAACGCACCGGCTCGTCGACATATTCGACTTGGAAAACCTTCTTGTCCTGGGCCGTCGGATAAGGCAGTTGCATGTTCTGAACCGGCCGCATGGTCTTCCCGTTATTCGTCACGCAATAGACCATGTACCAGATCAGCTTCCGCTGCATCTTTCCGGTGGGTTGCGGAATATCGACCCACATCATTCTGACGGGCTTGAACTTGAAATCGAGGTGGTACACCTCGTGACGGAAGACCACCGACTTGGCCCACTCGAAGCCCGGGTTTACCGCCAGCAACTCCACGATGTCATGGGTGCTGAACGTTTCGGCCACCTGCCGTTGGGGACTGACGGTTATCATTGCCCAGGGCGCAAGTCGTCGCAAACCTTCGGGGCCGAGTTCTCCAACTCCCGCGCTGGGCGGCGCATTTTCTGCGGCCGCAACGGCGTGGGAGCAAATCGCACCGTCACCCGCAGCCAGTAGATTCCACACACCGGCACCTGTCAATGCGCAGAGCAGGACTCTTGAGAAGATGTTCATCGGAGCAGGTTTCCTAAGTATGGGAGAAGTCCTGGAGCCTTATTCGGCTTTGTTCTCTTTTATAAGGTTTTCTTACTGGGTGACTTGCGCGCGTTTTGCGCGCAAGTATTCACCGTCCGGAGGCCACGCTCTATCGTGGTCGTGTGCCCAATCCTATGTGCCCAACGCTAACGGACGCGGCTGCGCGTCGTCCCCCAGATACTATCTGGTTGCGGCCAAAAACCGCCTTGGGCTACCGCGTTTGTAAAGTCCAGTATATTCAGGCTTAGCGGGAAACGTCAAGTTTCGGCCAAGATTGAGCTTACGCGCAGCGCAGGCATCCCGATTGTAACAGTGCTGATGCGCAAAGGGCCTTACGTGCGTCAATTTTTGCAGGTAGGCTTTGGTCAAACGGCTAGATAGGCAAACTGGGAAGAAAAGTCAGGCCGCGGTCTTGCAGCCGCAGCTTGGTTTTCCTGCCCTGATTGCCCTGGACTGCAAAACGGCTAACCATTATCGTCTTTGCCACGACCGCAAGCCTTTCTGATGGCAGCCTCAGATGTGCAAGACCGCGCCCGAGCCAGTGTCGCTCCAGCCGCCGTGCTGCGCCGCCGAACCGCTGCCGTCCACCGACCGCCCGACGGAACCGGCAGCCGGGCTTGTTGCGCCTTGGCCGAAAGCGGAGCATCTGCTTTGGGCGCTGCTTGCCGTGGGGTTGGTAGCAAGGTCGGCTCGATACACGGTGCGATTCCCCCTGTGGGGCGACGAAGCCGCCCTGGCCGCCAATTTGCTGGACCGCGGATGGCTCTACTTGCTCCAGCCGCTTGACCACGACCAAGTGGCGCCGGTCGGATTCTTGTGGGCGCAATTGGCGTCGGTGCGATTGCTAGGATTCTCCGAGTACACCCTGCGGCTGCCGGCGTTCGTGTGCGGACTGGCCAGTTTGGTGATGTTCGTGCGCTTCGCTCGCCGAATGGTGCAAGGGATTTCGCTGCTGCTTGGAGTCGGCATCTTCGCAGTCTCGTATCCCTGTATTCGCTACGCAGCCGAAGCCAAACAATACGGTTGCGAACTATTTTTCTCCTTGCTGTTACTGCGGTTACTGGCCGAATGGCTAACCACGGGCAAGCCTAAATGGCTGTGGTTGCTGGCGGTTGCGATGCCGGTCAGTCTGTTATTCTCATTTCCCAGCCTGTTCGTGGCCGCCGGAGTCAGCCTGACTGTTGCCCTTGCGCTGGTTATGGCCCGTCCGCTCACTATGTCCCGATGGAATGACAATTCTCCCTGCATAGTGGGGTCGGAGGAAGCCAAAAGAACGGTTGCCGGTGGCGATCGGGCCTTGCCGCTCCAGGCGTTCCCAACGTCGTGTCCAAAATCGGCCCCGAGGTTACTTCCACGGTCTTTTCCGCAATTAGCGGCGACGCAATTGGCGACAGAATCATCGGCTGGGTCATCAACTACACGACTGAAGCCGGCGCTGCCCCTATGTGCCCCGTTACAATCTGCCGCCAAACAATCTTGGCTGGCTTGGGCGGTGGCAAACTGGTTGCTGCTTGTCGCCGCAGCAGCGGTCTACTTCGTTTCTATCCGGCCGCAAAGCCAGGCCCACCTGGCGGACATGCAGACTTGCTGGGCAAATGCGTTTGTGCCGTGGGACCGGCCGTGGCAGTTGCCCGGCTGGCTGCTGGATACCTTTACAGGCCAGATGCTTGCCTACCCGGTTGGCGGCCATTGCTACGGCAGCACACTGACTTTCCTGCTTTGCGCCACGGCGCTGGTGGTTTGGTGGCGCCGGCGGCGCTGGATTGCATTGAGCGTCTGTGTGTCGCCGATGGTCTTTACACTTTTTGCCGCCGCGCTGCGTCGCTATCCGTGCGGCGATATGGTCCGCTTCCAGCTTTACTTGGCGCCGGTCTTCTGCCTGTTGGCCGGCGAGGGATTGGCGATTTGGCTGAGTTGGTTCTCGCGCAAAAGACTTCCGCGGCCGGCATCAGCGGCGGCTATGGTAACCCCAGCCAGCCCGGCGGTGGTTGTGGCATCTGCTGTGCTGATGGTCATCGGTTGCGGCTCGGTAATCAGGGATGTGGTGCGCCCGTACAAGGCCGACATCGACCGCCAGTACCGCCAGCTTGTGCAGCGGATATGGTCTGCCGATGACCCCGCGGGAAAAACCGTTTGCCTGTGGAGCGACCTGGGCGTCAGCTTCTCGCCCGACACCTGGAACAGTCGCGCGGCGGCGATGTACCTGTGCAACAAAAGGATCTATGGTACAGCCGGTGCGCCACGGGACGCGGTCGGGCAGCCGCATCCCCGCGCGCAGTTGGTGGAGTTCTATTGCCCCGACCGACCGTACGACGACCAGCAGCGCACAGCCTGGCTGCGCCAAATGGAAAAGCATCACCGCCTGGCACGAATACTCTATTACGCCTTGGGCGACAACAAAAACCCACAAGGCGGATACCGCGCCGAAGCGGTGGTCGCGGTGTACTGCTTCGAGCCTCTCCAGTCCGACGGCCAGGCAGTTGCTGCCGTCCCCTCTCGAACCGCTGTGCGCCGGTAAAAGGCCGTAGTTCGACTTGCGGCTGCGATGCCTTTCGTTCCGCCGCGCAGGCGAAGCGCGCTGCCAAATTTGCCAAAATGCAGCGGCAGAAGTGGAAAGCGCGTTTCAACTTTCTTTCACGGCTTTCGCGGCGTCGTGTTCGCCGACGGTGCTGGAATTGCCGCTGGCCAGCGCGTCGACCGATTCCGGCAGGTTGCCCTCGGCGTCAAACGGCAGTGGGCGCGGCGGGGTCAAGACTTCCAAATCTTGGCGCGACTTGGCCTCCGAAAGATACGATTCCGAGCATTCCAACTCGGTCAGGTGCAGCGTGTCGGCGATCCACAGCATTTTGGCATGGCTCGGCGGTGTAAGGCCGATGGTGCTCAGCGCGGCGGCGAGCATTTGCTGGTCGGTCGGATAGTCCAGGGGGATCATGCCGGCGGCAATGTGGCCAGAGACGATGGCGTTCAGCCGTGTGGCGTGCGGGTCCATGTCGCGCAGCAGCTGGGTGCGGCAAAACTCGGCCAAGCCCAGCCCGATGGCGTTCCCGTGCGAAGCCGCGGTCAGCCCCCGCAGGCAAATGCGTTTTACTTTGGGGAACTCGCCTTCGACCGCCTTGTGTTCGTTGAACTTTCGGCCGACTACGTTGGCGTCCAGTCCTGCGCCGCTGATTTCTTTGCCGATGCGATCGACAAGCAGTACGTCCACGTGCTGGAACGGCAGGCGTGCCATCCAGCGGCGCGCCAAGGCTAGCAGTTGTACTTCGCGGTTGTAGAAATCTTGCGGCGGGACGGCTTCGATCAAGGCCGTCTCGTCGTAGGCGTTTTCGACGATGGCCAGGCCGGCCGCTACCCGGCATCGGGCGATAACCTCGGCGGCCACGCTGCGGACGATGCGCTCGAAGCTGTAGTCCTCGAACGCCCGATGATACACTTGCGCACCAGTGCACTTGCCCAGCCCGATAAGCAGCATCTTCATCAGTCCGCTTTCGATCTGCCCGGCAAACAGGGTATGCGGTTTGACCCGCCCGCAGACCACCACGTGATCGCACTGGAAAGCGTGACGATCGAAGTGCACCGGGATGCCCTCGGGCGAATGGCATATGAGAACTGTTTCCATGCTGGAACGGATCGGGCAGCCGCAGGACTGTTCGGTGATGCCGTAGGAGTGCAGCACGAGCAGTTGTCCTTCGGCGGTGCCGCCTCCGTGGCTGCCCATGGCGGGAATAATAACCGGCTGGGCGCCCAGTTCCCGTAAACACTCCACCAGGGTGCGGATGATAACCACGATATTGGAGATTCCCCGGCTGCCGGCCGTGATGGCTACCGTGTGTCCAGGACGGATGCGTTGCTGGAGGTCCAGCCGGGCCAGCTCGGCGCGGACGGTACCAGCGATGTCTTCCACGCGCGGCCGCTCGAACGTCTGCCGGAGGCGGAATATCCGGGGAAAGTCCGTCACGCTGTCACCGATATTGTCGGCGAAGGCTACTGCAGGGCGATCGCACCTGCCCAACCGCAGCAGATGTAGTGCGATCGCCCCACCAATCAATGATACGCACCGGCGCCCGCCAGTTCACAGGCTGAACCGAAACAATCTACTTTCCCTGGCGTGGCGACGGAAGCCCGCCGTCCCGTGACAGCATGGGCCGCTGCGGCGCCGAAAACTGCAACTGGGCTGGCTTGACAGTACCAATTGCGGCCAGTATCTTTTAATGTTTGCCGGAGTAACTAAGTTACGCTCCGGCAATGTTTTGGGTTTCTCGGCTGCTTTGCCTGGCCGGGAAGGCGGTCGCGGTATCGCCTCTTCGGCCAGCGCGGAGTCGAGCATTTTTGTGCTGTCAGACTGAGCGTACTGCGCCGGCGGTGGGACCAGCGGGCCCGGCACGGAAATACCAATGGACCCCAACGAATTGCTAAGGATCGTCGATACGATCCACCGCGACAAGAACATCGACAAAGAAATCGTCTTCGAGGGCATCGAAGCGGCGTTGATCTCTGCCGCCAAGAAGCACTACGGAGAGAATGCCGAAGTCGTGGTGCAGATCGATCGCCAAAGCGGGGTCATCACCGGCACGCACGACGGCATCCCCATGACGCCCGAAGAGATGGCGGCCCGCATAGGCGCACAAACCGCCAAGCAGGTGATGATCCAAAAAATCCGCGAGGCCGAGCGCGACCAGCTCTACGAGGAATACGAAGCGCTAAAAGGGCAACTGGTCACCGGGATCGTCCAGCGGTTTGAAGGCGGGGCGGTCACCGTATCGCTGGGCAATGTCGAGGCCATCCTGCCTCGCGGGGAACAAATCCGCGGCGAAACGCACAATCCCGGCGAACGCGTACGAGCGACGGTTTACGAGGTTCGCAAGCAAGGCAGCCGCGTGCGGGTGATCCTGAGCCGAACCAAACCCCAACTTGTCCAACGCCTGTTCGAACAAGAGATTCCCGAGATCAGCGAGGGAGTCATTGAAATTCGCGCCATCGCCCGCGAGCCGGGATACCGCACCAAAGTAGCCGTCAGCAGTACCGACCCGCGCGTCGATGCCGTCGGCGCCTGCGTGGGAATTCGCGGGAACCGGATCAAGAACATTGTCGATGAACTAGGCGGCGAGCGCATCGACATCGTTCGCTACAGCGACGACATGCAGGTGCTCATACCCAACGCCCTTCAACCGGCCGAATGCGAAGAAGTGATCCTTTGCCAGACGTTGAGTCGGGCGATCGTGCTGGTCCGCGAAGACCAGTTGTCGCTGGCCATCGGCAAGGGCGGGCAAAACGTTCGGCTGGCCAGCAAGCTGTGCGGGTGGGATATCGAAATCATGACCCGCGAAGAACTCGACGAGCAAATCGAACAGGCAGTGGCCGGTTTCGCAGCCCTTGAGGGCGTCAGCGAAGAACTGGCCGAGCGGCTCGTCGGCGAAGGCTTCCTCTCGTACGACGATCTATCGGTGATAGAGCCTGACTTGCTTAAGGAAATGGGCAACCTTACCGACGAGGAAGCTGAGCGGATCATCCAGCAAGCCGAACTGAAAGCCGCCGAAGCCGAAAAACTGGCCGCCGAGCAGCGACGAAGGCAGCGCGAACAGGAACGCTACGGCGCCGAGGCACAGCAGCTCGCCTCACAAGCGGCAAGCGAACAAGCAGCGACCGGTGGGGCTGCCGCTGAAGAAACACCTGGCGACCAACCGCCGGCCGAGCAGTCGGGCGCCGAAGAACCACCAATGGGCGAACTGGAACAGTCCGCGCTACAAGCAGCCGCAGAAGATGGCGGTCTGGATACAGACGACGCTTTAGCGGCGGGCAAGCAGATAGCAGGCGCCGGGGGGATGCCCGGCGATACTCGCAAGGAGCCGATGACGTGAATCGGCCTCTAGCAAGACCGGGGCCGAGCGATTTTGCCGCGGCCGGCCGAGCAGGTCGGTGCGCGGGAATGAAAGGGGGGCGGCCAAGTGCCCATCCGCGTACACGCGTTAGCGAAGCAACTGAACATGGACGCCCGAGTCCTTGTCAGCACCTGCGCCGCCGCAGGCGTTGCTGCCAAGGGGCCGCTAGCGTCGTTGTCGGATGAGGAAGTGGCCAAGGTGATGGCCTATCTGGAGGCCAACAAGGGCGCGAAGACGGCCCGCCCCTCCGCCCGTTCGGCTACTCTGGCCGGCAAGCCCCAACCGATTCGCCGGGAAGACTACATACCACCTAGCGCCACAGTCGCGGGCAAGGTGCCGGTGCTGCCGCCTAAGCCTGGGGAGAAGCCCGGTGCTCCGCGCAAGCGCGAGGAAGCTGCACCGGCCGTTGGGCAGCCGACGGCTTCAGCCCCTGCGGCTGCGCCGGCGGCGCCAGCCCAACCCGTCGCGATTCCCGAAGCATCTGCGGCTGTTGCCGCAGCGCCTCCGGTGCCATCGCCGGCGAGTGTTGCTGAGCCACAAACCCAGTCGCCTGCCTTGGCCGAACTGGTCGAGTCGGTGCAGCCGGTTGCGCCAATCGAGTTGCCAAGCGCGGAACCGGCAGTGCTACCTGTCGCTTCCCGGCAAGAGCTTGCGGAGGCTGGCATCGAAATCGGCCCGGTAGCCGAGGAGGCTGTGGCGGTTAGTCAGCCGGCCGAGGCGCCGGAAGTTCCTGCTGCGCCGTCTGTTGCTGCCGTTGGGGTGTGTCAAGTCGAAACTTCCGTAGTCCCGGCCGAGGCGCCGCCGGCCCCGCTTACCGCTATTGAGGCGGTTCAGGGTGCCGGCGCCGGCGTGGTTGCCGCTGGTGGCGCCGCCGCTACTGGCGCCGCGGCTGCTGCCGCCGCCGCTACCGATGCCCTTGTCTACGCGACCCCTGCTGCCGGCGCGGCTGTTTCCGTGACTCTTACAGGCGCGGCTGCTGTGGGCGCGGCAACCACTGGCGCGGCTGCTGCTGGCGCGGAAGTATCGGCTGCGGCAGTCGGGCCGTTGGGCGTGGCAGAAGTGTCGGCCCCAGCGGCAGAGGCCGGGCCACCGGAACCGCTAATCCCAAGTGCGCCGGGTGCACCTACCGCTACGACTAAAGAAAAGCGCAAGCCCAAAGGGGAGCGTGCGCCGCGCGAGCGGGCAGCACCGGCGATCAAGTTGGCGCCGGTTCCAGCGGTGCAAAAGCCCATCAAGAAGGGAAAACCAAAGGAGCCGGAACCGCAGAAGCCCGATATCAAACTGCCGCTGGACGCGATCCGCGCGGGAAAGATCGGCGCGAAGCCTCTGGACGAGCACTTGCGCAAGCACGAGCAGCGCAAGACGGCTCGCACGGCCGACAAAGCCGAAAAGGGTGCCGCTGCCGAGGTGCTGCCGCCGCCCGTGCCGGAAGTTCCACCGGCTGGTCGGGACAAAGGCCGTCGCGTCAAGGAAATCCTGGACGAGATCGAAGGGTTACCGCTTGCGTTGGGGGGGCGCGAGCAACGTCAGTTGAAGCGGAAGCGCGCCGGGGCGGCCCGTGCCCGTCTGGAAAAAGAGGAAGAAGAACTGCCTGTCCAGGCTCCGCGCAAAACGCACATCAAACGCACTGGGGCAAAGACTGCCGCGCCGCGTAAGGGGAAGATCGTGGTGGAAATGCCGTGTACTGTGCGGGATTTTTCGGAAGCGGTGGGAGTCCCTGCCCGCATGATACTGGCAAAGCTCCTCGAGCTGGGCGTGATGAGCAATATCGCAGCCTCGTTGGATGCCGAGACGGCGGAACTGCTGGCGGCAGAGTTCGGTCTGGAGGTGGAAATCCGCGCGCCGGTGGACATCGAAGACAAGCTGCTGAGCAGCCTCGACCAGGAAGACCCGCCCGAAACACTTAAGCCCCGCCCGCCGGTCATCACCTTCCTGGGTCACGTGGACCACGGAAAGACCTCGCTGCTGGACCGCATACTGGGCCTGAACGTAGCCTCCAGGGAAAAAGGGGGAATAACGCAGGAGATTCGGGCGTACCGGATCGAAAAAGACGGTCGGGCGATCTCCTTCGTCGATACCCCCGGTCACGAAGCTTTTACCGCCATGCGCGCCCGGGGAGCGCATGTGACTGACATCGCCGTGCTGGTCGTGGCTGCCGACGACGGCGTGATGCCGCAGACCGAAGAGGCCATCAGCCACGCCCGGGCCGCCGGGGTGCCCATCGTGGTCGCCCTTAACAAGATCGATCTGCCCGGCGTGAACGTAGAACGCATTTACCAGCAGCTTGCAGCGGCCGATTTGCTGCCCACCCAGTGGGGCGGCGACGTGGAGGTCGTCAAGACCAGCGCAATGACCGGCGAAGGCATTGATCAGTTGCTGGAAACCGTACTGACGGTCGCTGAATTGCACGACTTGCGCGCCAATCCCGATCGCCCAGCCGTGGGAACTTGCCTGGAAGCCCAGTTGCACGAGGGCCGCGGCGTGGTGGCCAAGGTGCTCGTGCAGCGGGGAACGTTGCGTGTTGGCGACGTGGTGGTATGCGGCACTGCCTATGGCCGGGTAAAGGCCATGTACGATACGCTGGATCGCAAGCGGAAGTATCAGGAGGCCGGGCCATCTATGCCCGTGGACTTGACCGGCCTCAGTGAGCCACCGGCCGCTGGCGAGCGGTTGTACGCCGTTGACGACATCGCCCTGGCCCGGCAAATCGCCCAGCGGCGCGCCGCACAATTGCGGCAGCGCGAGCTGGCCGGGGTGCGCCCGCACATAACACTTGAGAATCTTTATGAGCGGCTGGGTGCGCAGGATACGGTGCAGATTTTGAACATCATTTTGCGGGCGGACGTGCGGGGATCGATCGACGCCATACGCAAGGAGATGGGCAAATTGCAGCACCCCGAAGTACAGATTCGGGTCTTGCAGGCGATGGTGGGCGGGGTGACCGAGGCCGACGTGCATCTGGCCCATGCCTCCGACGCTGTGATCATCGCCTTCAATGTTGTGCCCGACGAAGCCGCACGCACCCTGGCCGAACAGTTGGGCGTGCAAATCCGCCGCTACGACATCATTTATCAGGTCACCGATGACCTGAAGGCCGCACTGGAAGGTATGCTGAAGCCCGAAGAGCTGGAGAAGGAACTGGGGCGGGCGCTGGTGCAACAGACGTTTCAGATCAGCCGTGTGGGCACTGTGGCCGGTTGCCGGGTGCTTAGCGGGGTGATCGCGCGCGATGCGCGGATACGGGTGATCCGGGACAGCCGGGTGATCGGCGATTATGCCATCGAGTCGCTCCGGAGGGAGAAAGACGACGTGCGGGAAGTCCGGGAAGGACTGGAATGCGGCATAAAACTCGCCGGCTTTAACGACGTCAAAGAAGGCGACTTGTTGGAAGCCTATCGCATCGAAGTCGTCCGCCGCAGTTTCGAAAGTGCCGTCGCCGTTACGTAAATCGGAACCGATGGAACCTATCTCCAGTATCTATTGCTAACAGGTCTTCTGATTGGGCGATCCTTAAATGACTTCGCGACGTGCACAGAAACTGGCAGAGGCTATCCGCGAGGTAGTCAGCATGACGATCCTCGCCGAGCTGAAAGACCCCCGCGTACGCGACGTGACCGTCACTTACGTCGAAGCTTCCGACGATATGCGCTACGCCAAAGTGCATGTTTCGGTAATGGGCAGCGAGTCGCGCCAACAGTTGAGCGTGCGCGGCTTGCAGAATGCAGCCGGGTTCTTGCAGGCGAAAATCGCCGAGCGGCTCCAGTTGCGCTACACGCCCAAGCTGACCTTCGTGCTCGACCAGGGAGTGAAGCGCTCCATCGAAGTGGCCCGGATCCTCAAGGAAGTGCTCCCGGACAGCCAGACCGCTTCGCCGCAAACCGCCGAGTCGGCAAGCGACCATCCGCACTCCGATCAACCGCCCAGCGATGAACCCCCGCAGTAACTGCGCCCGATCGGTGCGGTACACGCATTGCCATTGGTGGATAAGTTGAATAGCCACTGGTTGTCGAAAGTTTCGGAGCCTGCCCGGCCCAGTCGCTGTTTTCTCAGGCAGCCGCGGGCGGTTATCGCATGGCGTGCATGTTCCACGTCGGAGGCCAGTGGCTTGACCGCAGGGGCAACTGCCCAGCCGTTCGGCAGTGCCATCGATCGGAGACATTTATTCGCGAGCAACATCTATGGCCGCTATAAGTAGAACCGCACAGTTCGCCAGACTCCACAAGATACTGAAGAAGTATTACAAGCCCGTCAGTTACGACCCCAACCGCAGCGTGTTGGAGCAACTGGCATTCGCCTGCCTGCTGGAAGACGCCCATTACGAACGGGCCGAAGAGGCCTACGCCGCGCTGACGCACACTTTTTTCGATTGGAACGAGATTCGGGTAACCTCGGTGACCGAGCTGGCCGAAGTGATGTCGATGCTCCCCGATCCCCGCACAGCAGGCCAGCGGCTGAAGCGCGTCTTGCAAAGCGTTTTCGAGGACACTTACAGTTTCGACTTGGAAGACAAACGCAAGCAGAATATCGGCGCCACTGTCAAATGGATGGAGAAACTCAACGGCTGCACCCGGTTCGTGATTGCTTTCGTGGTGCAGATGGCGCTGGGCGGGCACGCCATTCCGGTCGACTCCAGCACGCTGAAAGTCCTCCGTCTGGTTGATCTGATTACCGAAAAAGACGAGCAGGCGGGCGTAGTGCCGGGGCTGGAACGGGCGGTGTCGAAATCCAAAGGGATCGAGTTCGGCAGCTTGTTGCATCAGCTTGGCGCAGATTTCGCCGTCAATCCTTTCTCTCCGGCGCTGCACGAAATACTTCTGCAAATCTGCCCGGACGTGCAATCGCGCTTGCCCAAACGCCGCGCCGAGCGCCCGCCACAGCCCGCGGCCGAGACGACCTCCCAGCCGTCCCAAGCACAGGCTCCTCAACCTGCCGAAGAGAAAACCGAAAAACCTTCAAGAAAAAAAGCCGAGACGGCGGCCGCTGCGACGCAGGAGCCTACCGGCGACACGCGGCCAAAGCGCAGCCGTGGCAGAAAAGACAAAAGCAAGGATGCCGAAGCGCCCACCGCTGAACCAGCACAGGAAGCGGCCGCCAAATCGGTCACTGCCGAACTGGCCAAACGCAAGCCGCGCTGACAGCAGGCAGCAGCACAATGCGCAGCCAGCAGATCGTCGTTCTATGAAAACTGCATCAAACTGCTCTTCCGTTAGCAGATTCACCATCTTGGCGGCAAGCGCGTGCCTTCTGGGGTTGCTGTACGCCGGGATGCACTGGAGGGGTTTCGGCGCCGTCACGGCCGCGGCCGAAACGGCTCCCAAACCGGCCTGGCCGGTCTTTCCATCCGACGGCATCGAGGATTCCCCGGAGCCTCTGCGGCCGGTGTACGATCGCAGCCCGGCCGAGCGCGATCGACTGGAAGCCCTGGCGATGTTCGCCGCCGGGCGGACCCACGAGCGACGCGGCCAGTACGCCCGTGCCCTGCAATTGTATCAACGAGCCTGGCGCAACGACTCTTACGCCGTCGAAGCCCTGGAGGCGATCGTGCCGTTGGCGTATCGGCTGGGCCGCGAAGACGTGGCTATTCGCTACGCGCTGTACCTTCCGGACGGCGCTTTGGAACCACTGCTGCTGCGCCGCCTGGCAATAAGACTCACCGAGCGCGAAGACTGGCGCGGAGCCGTGTTGCTCTACCAGAAAGCCCTGGGGGAGCGGATCGGCAAGCCGCAATCCGCCACCGATGTTCTGCTGCACATGGAAATGGGCCGGTTGCATCACCTGGACGGCGACTACGCCAAAGCGTCCCAATGCTTCGCCGTGGTGCTCGCCGCGTTGAAGGAACCAGAAAAGTACCATCTCGACCAGAAGGTGCAGAAGATTCTCGTCGGCGACGGAGCGCAAACGTACATTCTCTTTGGCGAGTGTTTCGCGTTCGCCGGCCGCCTGGAGGAAGCCGCCACCGCTTTAGAAACAGCACGCCAGCTCAAGGCCCACGAAGGCACATGGAACTACTGCATGGCGCGAGTGCGCTTCTTGTCCGGCGATTACCAAAAGGCCCTGGAGATGTTGGATAAGGCCCTGGCCGGGCAACTTCCCGACGAAGGCATCGCCCCGTACGAGTTGCTGGCCCAAGTGCTGGAAAAACTCGGCAAGCAGTCCGAGCTGATCGGCAGACTGGAAAAGCTCTTCGCCGCTCAAGCCGACAACGTGGCCCTGGGCTATTTTCTGGCCGATCAGTATCGGAAGAACCAGATGCACCAGAAGGCCATATCGCAATATCGGGCGGTGCTGGGCGTCACGCCGCTGCGCAGCGCCTGCCGCGATTTGCTGGAGTTGCTCGCCAGCCAAAGGAACATCGAGCTGCTGCTGGATGTGCTGGGAGAGTTGTTCGACAAGACCGGCGTGCTGGAGACCCTGGGCGCCGAGGGGCAGACCATCGCTAATGATCCGGCGCTGGTGGCGGAACTGGCGCAGGCCGCCCGCAAACGACTTCAGCAAAAGCCTGAAAGCTTAACCTACGGCGCGCGTACGGCAATCGCCTTGCTGGCACTGGAAAGCGAGCAATTTCCGCTGGCCGCCGAGTTCTTCCAGCACGCATTGGAAGCCCGTCCCGACCGCGCCGGACATCTGCTGCTGTTGTGGGGGCTGGGTTTGCTGGTGGGGCAACGGACTGCCGAGGCGGCGAAGGTGTTTCAGCGCGGGCTGGAAGACAAATCGCTTTCGGATCGCCACGCCCTGTTTCATTTCTACCTCGCCGGGGCGCTTGCGGCCCAGGAAGACCATCAGCAAGCTTTGCCGCACATCCAGCAGGCCGTCAAGCTGCGGCCCGAGATGCCCCGCTTTCAATCCCGTCTGGGTTTGGTGCTGATGCAGTTGCGCCGCTACGACGAAGCAGCAGCGGCGTATCGCAAGCTACTAGACCGGTTCGGCGACGATTATAGCTCTGCCGAGACCCGCGAGGCGGTCCGCGAGGCGCGGATGGCCTTGTCGCATCTGGCCGTGTTGGAAAACCGGCTGGCGGAAGCCGAAGAATACCTGGAGCAGGTCCTCGACGAATTTCCCGAAGACCCAGGCGCGTACAATGATCTGGGATATCTTTGGGCGGACCAAGGCAAGAACCTGCACCGCGCAAAAAGGATGATCGAGGCGGCCCTGGAAGCCGAGCCGGACAACAGCGCTTATCGCGACAGCTTGGGTTGGATGCTGTTCCGGCTGGGACAGTACCAGCAGGCCATAGTAGAATTGGAAAAGGCAGCCGCCGGAAGGCCCGACGGCGTGATCCTGGATCACCTGGGCGACGCGTATTTGAAAGTTGGCGATCGCCACCGTGCCAAGGAGGCTTTTGGCCGGGCGGTGGAAGCTTTTCGTAAACAGCACGAGGAAGAAAAGGCCCGGCTGGTAGAAGACAAACTCAAGCTCCTGTAAACAGCCGCCGGTTGGCCTGAGCGGTCGTTGACCGCCAGGCGCTCCCCGACGGCGCTGCGGCACAGGCGGCTTGTTGATCTTCGGCAAAGGTAGTGACCGAAAGGTAGTGAGCGAACCGTATTGCGCGAAAGGTTGTGACCGGTAGATATAAAATCTTCGATTGGCCCGTGTGCCCAGGCACTGCGGATTTCGATAGGGACTGTTATGCCAGCAAGCACAGGCGACTGTGCGGCTGTTTCCGGCCTTAGTGCCGACGGACAAGCACACGGGCTAATACAAGCACACGGGCTAATGCGGCAGACGTATCAGGTTAATGTACGGGGTGAGAGGCAATGGCAGGCCATTCGCATTGGGCGGGAATAAAGCACAAGAAAGCGATTATCGACGCCAAGCGGGGCAAGCTGTGGAGCAAGCTGGCCAAGGCGATCATCGTGGCGGCAAAGATGGGCGGCGGCGATCCAGACACCAACCTCCGCTTGCGCTACGCAATCGACGATGCCAAAGCAGTAAGCATGCCCAAGGAGAACATAATCCGGGCGATCAAGCGCGGGCTGGGCGAGGTCGAGGGCGGCATCCCCGAAGAAGTGGTTTACGAAGGCTACGGCCCCGGCGGAGTGGCCGTGCTGTGCGAAGTGCTCACCGATAATCGCAACCGCACCGCGGCCGAAGTGCGGAAGATTTTCGAGATGTCCGACGGCAAATTGGGCGGGGCAGGCTGTGTGGCGTGGATGTTCGAAAGCAAAGGTTTCTTCCTGCTGCCGGCCGAAGCTGCCGAGGAAGAAAAACTGCTGGAACTGGCCTTGGAGGCCGGGGCCGACGACGTGCGCCGCAGCGGCGACAAGTTCGAGATCACTTGCGATCCGGCGGTCTTCCGCGAGGTAAAAGCCGCACTGGAGGCCGCCGGCATTACGCCCGACGCCGCCCAAATCACCCGGCTGCCCAAGACCACTGTCGACCTCGACGCTGATACCGCCGTCAAAGTGCTGAAACTCATGGAACGCCTGGACGACCACGACGACGTGCAGAACGTGTCGAGCAATTACAATATTCCCGACGACGTGATGAAACAGATCGGCATGGTCTGATCGCCGCTGGGCATCTTGGCGCCAAGCGCTTTTTATTAGTAGGACAGCGCTAAGTTACGAGAAAATCTCAATATACTGGGGGGAAGCGCCAACAGCCCCACAAAGGGTCTTTGCGAAATGGCAACTTAGCGCTGTCGTGTTACTAATTATCCGAGCGTCGATCCCTATCCTGGCAAAGCTCTGGTTCACCCTGGCTCGCTTGTGCCTTTGGTCTTCTCGACAGCACACATGGCCAACTCCGACACCCTTCGCCGCCACGCACTGCAAATATGGCAAGCCGGAGTAGAGGCCGTGAGGGCCGATCGGCTGATGCACGCGGCGATGGAACTCGACGGCGATCGGCTGCGCATTGGCAACCAGGAGCTAGACTTGCGCACCATCCGCCGGATCGCCGTGGTCGGCGCCGGCAAAGCGGCGGCAAAGATGGCTGCGGCAGTGGAGGAAATACTTGGTCCGCGGCTGATGGCCGAAAAACAGCTTGTCGGCTGGGTCAACGTGCCGGCCGACTGCGCATCGCCGCTAACGCGAATTCACCTCCATCCGGCTCGTCCGCCGGGTGTCAACGAGCCAACGCCGAAAGCGGCGGCCGGGGCAGCCGAGATACTGCGCATCGTCGAATCGCTCGGCCCGGACGACTTGTGCATCTGCCTGCTAGCCGGCGGCGGCTCGGCCTTGCTGCCCGCTCCGGCCGAGGGCATCACCCTGGAAGACAAACTGGCGGTTACACGTTTCCTCAGTGCCGCCGGCGCAAACATCCAGCAGCTCAATACCGTCCGCAAGCAACTCAGCCGGATAAAAGGCGGTGGACTGGCCCGCGCGTGCAGGGCAGGCACCCTGCTGTCGCTTATCATCTCCGATGTCCCGGGCGATCCGCTGGATGTGATCGCCTCTGGGCCGACCGTGCCCGACGGCTCCACGCCAGCGGCTGCTCTGGCGATTCTGCGACAATTCGGGGCCGAACAAGCTGGCGTGCCCCGGCGGGTGCTGGACTACCTGAGGGCCAAGGCGGCACAGGCAGGAACTTCCGCCCGTAGCGATGAGTCCGCGACTGCTGCCTGTACCGATTCGTCGGCGTGCGGCGCTGCGGCGGAGGGGCCGGCGGGCATCCAGCGGCGTGTCGTCAACCTGGTAATCGGCAACAGTGCCACGGCGGTCGCGGCGGCGGCGGAAGAAGCCCGGCGGCTGGGATACTCCGTCGAGTCTTACAGCGCCACAAGTTGCGAAGGGCTGGCCGAGCAGCTTGGCGCCGCACTGGCCGAGAAGGCGTTGCAAATGCGGGAGGCGGTTGCCGCCGCGTCGCGGAAGGAAGGGCACAAAGAAGGATTGCGCGACGATATGCACAAAGGAGCGTCGCCGGAGGGGATGCAAAACCGGCTGACGGCCGGCTCGGGCGGTTCGGCCCTGCCCGCCGGGCAAAGCGTAACCGAATCCCGTGCTGGCCGGCAGCCAATCGTCCCCACCTGTTACATCTCCGGCGGAGAACCGGTGGTGAAACTGGTCGATGTATCGCAGCGGGGGCTGGGGGGCCGCAACCAGCAATTGGTTCTGGCTGCCGCCAAGTACTTGTGGCACCGACACTGCGAGGCAATCGCTCTGCTTTCCGGCGGTACCGATGGCGAAGACGGCCCCACCGACGCCGCCGGCGCAGTGCTCGACGCCGCCGTGCTAGCCGCAGCTCGTCAGCGGCAGCTAGATCCGGCCGATTACCTGGCCCGCAACGATGCCTACCACTTCTTCGACCCGCTGGGAGCGCTGATCCGCACCGGGCCGACGCACACCAACGTGTGCGACCTGCGGGTAGTGGTAGTGGAACCCAGATAAGGATGGTTGTGCGATAACGACAGCCGGGCAACAACGATAGCCCATAAGCAGCGCCCGGCGATCAGTGTTCATCGCAATGAGCATCAACGGCGATTGTGCATCGCATGCGGTCGTTGGCAGCCGCTGCGGCAGCCGTTCAGTCCCACCACCATTGACCTTTGGCGAGGTTAAGCTTGATTTCCTGTCGGGCTTTGCTCAGGCTGCCGTTTTCGTCGCGCAGCAGGTTGGTATCCTTAAGCGCTTCGGTGGGCTGGATGTTTACGCCGCCGCCGACCGGAGTCATCAGTTGGTTGCCCTTCCAAACGGCGTTGCAGGCGGTGGCCACCTGACGCGGAGCGTTGTACGTTTCTACCGGGAAGGCCTGTTCGTTGCCGAATAATTCCATGCGCCAGCCGGCCTTGTCGTACAGGCCTTGCTCTTGGATGTAAGCAGCGGCCACCGACAGGTCGATCAGGTTGCGCAGCTCGGCATAGACCGGCGATCTTTCGGCCAGTTCCGGATAGGACTTGGTGAACGACTGCACAAATGCCTGGCTGGCCTTGTTCGACTTGCCCCCGACGCGCTGCCCATCGGCGGTGACCAGTTCACCTTCGCCGATCAGTTTCACGCCGTCGCCCACCAATTCCATAGCCAGCCGGTCTTCCGATACCCGCAGGCATTGATAGTCGGGCACGAAGTACCAGCGCTCCATGGCATTGCGTCTGACGTCGGCCGGACTGGCCCGTTCCACATAGCTGACCAGCCGCACCGGCGGCTGCTCCAGCCCGATGCCGATGAGCTTCATTCGATAATCGGCCTCGACCAGGATCTGTGCGAAGCGTGTTCTGGGCGATACGCCCTGGACGCTCACCGTGTGATAACCCAGACTGGTGCGCAAGCCCTCGACTATATGGCCCGTATCGGCAGGCGTGGCGTGTACGCCCACGCTGCGCAAAAAGCGCTGCATGTTGGCCAGGCCTTCCTCGGTCGGATCGATCGAGCAGCCAATCACGGGTGTGCGGCGGCCGTCAGGAGGAAAGGCCCGCAACGCCACCACCAAATCCTGCAACTGGACCACCGGCCTGCCGGTAGTAATGCCTACCACGCGGCCCGATAGGTCGGTCATCCAGCCTTCAGCCGGCCCGGCGATGACGATGTCTTTGGTTTCCGGGTAGTAGAACAAGTATCTAACCCGTAGCAACCCGGCCAGGTAGCGCATCTCGTCGGTCAGGTTGCCCTGGTTGTCGCGGATGGCCTGTTCCAAGCGGTTGAGCGACACTTTGCGCAGTTTGCTGTAGTTGGCCACTTTAGCGTCCAGTGCCGCGCGGGCGGCCGCAGCTCGCTGGCGTGTGAGCATCCCACCGGGATCGACGAAGGTCTTGACCTCTAACACCCCTTTGGCGTCCACCACCACGCCGGCTTGTTGAGCCTGTGCAAGCGCAGACGAAGGGGCCAAAGCCCATCCAACGGCAACGACACACAACGCCGCCAGAACCAGTGCGAACTTGCGAAAGAACATGGGCAACCTCATGATTGCTTCGTAACAGTGCCGAAGACCAATTCCGACAAGCCACAGCGGCCATCACGGCTCGGTCGACACAGGCCCGAGCGGCCTGCCGACGGCCGACCCGTTACGCCTCCGGCCAAGCAGCTAAAGCCAGCTTGCCATCGACTTTCCGAACACATAGCCCGCCGTGCACGAACGTGGCACGATACGACGCGCCTGCTTTGCGCCACGCTACGGGACACTAACTCGATATTAAATGCTCAGGTCCGATAAATCAAGAAACTGCCAAAGATTCTTCAAATAGCGGGCAACTGCTGGGATGGCGGCCTCGAGAAGCAAACCGGTACAGTGGCCCAAGCGTTGCTACGCAGCGTCTAAAATCTTTGCACGGGCTGAAGTGATACGTTTTCTCAGCACTCGCCTTGTTGCTGGCCGCGCCAAGTGTGACAATGCAATACCACAGCGCAGTTCCCAGCAGGACGAAAGCTCGTTGATGCGGAGTTGGCTGACAAGACTACAAGAACTGGGGCCAGGGCGATGTCAATTCGGTTGACATATATTGCGATTTGGTGGATGTGCTGCCTCGTATGGCAGGTCGCGAAAGCACCGGCCGCCGAGCCGGACTCGGACCCGGTTAAGAGCGCGGCACTGCAAATGCTCGCCAGTCCGGAGCAGAGCGTGCGGGTGGCGGCCTTGCGAGTGCTGGGCCAGGTGGGCACTAGCGCCGAGGTGCCGCTGCTGCTGCAAAAGGCCGGCATGGCGGAAACTTTGGCCGAGAAACAGGCGGCTTTCGAGGCCTTGACCGCGCTGAAAGGCGATCAAGTCAACAACGCCCTGCTGGCGGCGATGGACGATGCGACATCCGCAGGGCGGGCGCTGATTATCCGCGTATTGACCGAGCGCCGGGCAGTCGATACCACGCCCCAACTGCTCAGCCGCGCCGAGGACCCCGATCCCCAGGTGCGCCAAGAGTGCTGGAAGGCACTCCAGCTGCTGGCTGAGGCCAGACATGCTTCCGCGCTGATACAACTGTTGATGAAAGTCGGCAGCGACGAGGAACGGGAGTTGGCCGAGCGGGCAGTGTGGGCCGCATGTCAGAAGTCCCCGGACGCACAACAGGCGTGTACTCCCATACTTCAGGCCCTCGACAAAGCGACCGCCACGCAGCGCTGCGCGCTGTTGCCAGTTTTGGGACGCTTGGGTGGGCCACGGGCGCTGGAGCAAATCGAAGCCGCGCTGGCCGACGCAGACCCGCAGGTGCGCCGGGCGGCTGTACGCGGCCTGTGCAACTGGCCAGACGCCACTGTGGCCAATCGGCTGCTAGCCATAGCCCGCCAACCCGAAACAGAGGAATATCGCATCTGGGCCGTCAGGGCGATTGCGCGGGTAGCCCCCCTGCCCGATGCCCGCTCCCCGCAAACAAAGTTCAAGCTTCTTAGCGAGGCGCTGCAACTGGCCCAGCGCACTGAAGACAAGCGATTGATACTAACACGGCTGTCGGCTGTGCGGGTGCCGGAGTCGGTCGAGTTGGCGCTTGCTCATTGCGACGATCCCCAGTTGGCAGCCGCAGCCCAAAACACCCTGCTAGCATTGTGCGAAGCGATGGCAGCCAACCACCCGCAGCTTTGCCGACAAGCAATCGAAAAAATATTGCCCACCCTGAAAGAGGTTTCTCTGAAGCAACGGGCCCAGCGGGTGTTGCAGCGCGCAAGCGGCGCTGGCGACGGATTGCGGAAGCAGTGATCTGCCGCGGAATCTACCGCTGCAAGCGGTCCAAAGACAAAGCGGAGGCTATTGACATTCGCAATGCGCGGGGGCGGGCTAATCGCCAAGAAAACCCCATAGCCGGCCACTGCGTTTTACGAAGATCACCAGTCGCTCCAACTTGTTGCAACACAGCAGGTTGCGTTTGCGGCACAGTTTCTTGATATTCGGTCTTTACGAAAGTCGGTCAACTGGGCAGAATACGGCCCTGCTGACATCCAAGTTTCGATCCACAAGCCGCCAGCCGCCTTGCTGCCGCAGTCGATCGGGCGCAACGTGGCGTGCCAACGGCGCCGTGGGTCAAGGAAGACCGACTCTGTAGCAAGGAGCGCTAACGGTGATCAAGTCTCGGTTGTTGGCCGTATTGTTGGCCGCTTCGGCCTTGGGGCTGATTGGTGTCTTTTTCTGGCAAACGGCGGTGTACTCTCAGGCAATGGCACCGGGGCATTCGCCTGTGCGTCCCAGCAATGCCCCCAGCGTCGCGCTGATAGACATCAATTTTCTGTTCGAGAAGCTGCCGCATTTCAAGCAGATGATGGACCAGCTTAAGGCCGATGTGGAGCGCGCCGAGGCCGAAGTAAAACGCGAGCGGGAAGAACTGGCCAAGCTCGTCCAGCGGTTGGAATCGTACCGCGGCACTCCCACCTACAAGTCGATGGAAGAAGACATCGCCCGTCGCCAAAGCGAACTGGGCGTGCGAGTCAGCTTGCAGCGCAAGGAGTTCGGGCAGCGCGAGGCACGCATCTTCCACAACGTGTATCGGGAGATACAGGACGAGGTCGATCGGCTTGCCAAAGAAGTGGGCTTCGACTGCGTCATCCGTTTCCACGGCGACGCGGTCGACCCCGAACGGCCCGAGAGCATCCTCAACTACATCAACCGTCCGGTGGTCTGGTACGGCAGGGACCGCGACATCACCATGACGGTGCTGATGCGCATCGCCCAGCGCCGGGGTTACGAGGTCACCCAAGATAATCAGGGGAACATCATTGTGCGGATGGCAACGCCGCGGGGGCCGGAACGGCCGTCGGTGCCGTTCAATATACAAAGATAGCCAGCGCGGGAACGGGCGCACCATGCCTGCTGGCCTCGGGCGGCAGGCAGCAGGCGGCGCAGTATCGGACCGTGCGCAACGGCTACCACCCGTCAAGCCGCCAACAAATGCTAGCAAGGATCGGCGCTACTTGAAATGTACACCAGCAGGTATCAGCGAACACTGGCCGGCCCGACGGTGGTTGGGGGAGTCGGGTATTGGACGGGAAAGGCGGTGAACATCGAGTTTCGCCCGGCGGCGGTCAACAGCGGCATCGTGTTCGTGCGCCGCGACTTGCCCGGCTGCCCGCGCATTCCCGCCCATCCAGACTACCTGGTGGAAATCCCTCGGCGAACGTCTCTGCGTTGCGACCAGGCCTCGGTGGAGATGATCGAGCACATCATGGCGGCGCTGGCCGGACTACAGATCGACAACTGCGAACTTTGGGTCGATCAGGCGGAAATGCCCGGTTGCGACGGCTCGGCGCTGCCCTTCGTCGAAGCACTCCGGGCCGCAGGAGTCGTGGCCCAAGACGCCATCCGCCCCGCCCGGTTCATCCGCCGCCCCATCCGACTGTGCGATGGTCAAAGCTGGATCGAGGCCCGTCCTTGCTTCACCGGAAAAACCATCTTGCGCTACGAGCTGGATTACGGCAGCGGCAATCCCATCGGGCGCCAATCGCTGGAAGTGTCGTTTTCGCCCAAGTACTTCCACCTGAACCTGGCGCCCAGCCGCACCTTCATGTTGGAGTCGGAAGCGGCGGCCTTGCGAGCACAGGGACTGGGCTTGCACGTCAGGCCCCAGGATTTGCTGGTATTCGACTCGCGCGGTCCGATCGACAACCAACTGCGATTCCCTGACGAGTGCGTGCGGCACAAGCTGGTCGATTTGATCGGCGACCTGGCCCTGGCCGGCTGCGACATAGTGGGACGCTTCGTGGCCTACCGCAGCGGCCATCGGCTCAACGCGGCGCTGGTTCGGGCCATTCTGGCAGAAACCGCCGAGCAATACCAACAAGAGCGAAAATGTGCCTGAGCAGGGTCTTTTTCCGGTAAATGTTGCCTAACACCAGGTTGAACCACACCGTCATAAAGCGCACCAGACGGTCATGCAGATCCAGGAGCAGCAGAAATGGCTGTCCACTTGGCGGAGCAATGTGTGATCGATCCGCGAGCGGAAATCGACGACGACGTGGAAATCGGCCCCTTCTGCGTCATCGGCCCGCAGGTCAGAATCGGCCGCGGCACACGGCTGGAGAACAACGTAACGATTATGGGCCGGGTAACCATCGGGCAGTACAACCACATTTGGCCCAATGTGGTAATCGGCGGCCATCCGCAGGACGTGAGCTATCGGGGCAGCGATACCCAGGTAATCATCGGCGATCACAATATCATCCGCGAGTGCGTGACGATCAACCGCGCCTCGGAAAAAGAGGATGGCATCACCCGTATCGGCGATCACAACTTCCTCATGGCCGGTTGCCATGTGGCCCACGATTGCAAACTGGGCAGCCACATCGTAATCGCCAATAACACGCTGCTGGCCGGCCATGTACACATTCACGATTACGCTTCGCTGTCCGGAGCGGTGGCGATTCATCATTTCGCCCGAGTAGGCAGCTACAGCTTCGTAGCCGGATGCAGTGCAGTGCGCCACGACGTGCCCCCGTACATGCTCGTCGAAGGGTATCCGGCTCGGCCCCGGTGCATCAACACCGTAGGGCTGAAGCGCAACAATTTTCCCCCCCAGGTGATCCAAGCCCTGGCCGAAGCCCATCGGCTGTTGTACCGGGCGAAGGTCCGTCTGGAAGACGCCTGGGAAATACTGCGCAGCAATGGTCAATTGCTGCCGCAGGTGAATCATCTACTCAGCTTCGTCCAGGAACAACACGAAGGTATGCATGGCCGCGCCCGCGAACGACGCAAAGCAGCCTGACCTACAGGCCAGCTCGGCCGGCATGGCAGCGGCGGCCACAGAGTTCGCACAGCCAATAGCGCAAGTTTTCAAAGAAAGAACGCTTCGCCGCGGCACGCGCAAAGCGCGGAGGGATATGAGCGGCGGTTTCGGGCGGGCCCGACTGCCCGCTGAGATAACGCTGCCCGCTGAGCCAAGACTAGTCGCTGAGCCAAGACTGCCCGAAACAATCGCCTCACTTGCCAACGGAATAGCCGAATGAAAACGAAGCTTCGCGTTGCCGTCATCGGAGCAGGCCGACTGGGAAGCCTGCATGCCCAAAAACTGGCCGCCTTCGAAGATGTGCAACTGGCGGCGGTGGTCGATCCGGCAGCCGAGCAGCGCGACAGGCTGGCGGCTGCGCTGGGGGTTCGGGCGGCGGCTGATCACCACGAGGTGCTGCCGGAAATCGACGCCGCCGTCATCGCCGCGCCCACCCGATTGCACTACCGCCTGGCCATGGACTGCCTCGAACAAGGCGTACACGTATTTGTGGAAAAGCCGTTGTGCACCAGTGTGGCCGAAGCCGACCAGTTGCTGGCCGCCGCGCACAAGTGTGATAGGATCGTGCAGGTCGGGCACATCGAACGCTTCAATCCCGCCTTCGAGGCCGCCGCTGCCCATGTCCGCAATCCGAGGTTCATCGAGGCGGTGCGCACGGGCGGGTACAGTTTCCGCTGCCTGGACGTAGGCGTGGTGCTGGACCTGATGATCCACGACATCGAACTGGTGTTATCGCTGGTTTACAGCCCGATTAAACGCGTCGACGCCCTAGGGCTTTCGGTCTTCGGCGGCGAAGAGGACCTGGCGCATGCGCGGCTCGAGTTCCATTGCGGGTGCGTGGCGGTGCTGTCGGCCTCGCGCGTCAGCTACGACACGGCGCGACGTATGAAGCTGTGGTCGCTGCGGGCGTACGCCAGCGTCGATTTCGCCGCCCGGACCGCCACTCTCATCCGTCCTAGCCAAGCCTTGCTGAAGCGGCAGTTCGATGTTCGCTCGTTGACCCCCAGCCAGGTGGAATACTACCGGGAACATCTGCTGGAAGAACATTTGCCGCGTCAGCGGCTAAGCTTCGCGCAGGCCGACCCGCTGACGCTGGAGCTGCGCGACTTCGTCGATAGCATACGCACAAACCGCCAGCCGCGAGTCAGCGGGTACACAGGACGGCACGCCCTGGCCGTAGCCGAGCAGGTGATGGCCCGCATCAACACCCACGTCTGGGATCAGCGCGGCGATGGGCTTATCGGTCCGCTGGCTTTGCCGCTGCGCCGCACGGTGCCCGCTCCGCATCTGGCGATCCCCACTGGGGATCACCCAATAACCCCACCGACTGCAACCACCGGACGTTAGTGTCTTGCGTCGCACCTTATGCGCACCGTGTGCGCGTCCCCGCTGCTGCCGCCGCCGAAAAGCTGCTCGAATATGCTCGCCCGGCGCGGCAGCACCATGATGTCCACCGGTTCGTCGGGTTTCAAGCCGGCGGCCTGCCTGCCTTGGAGCGCACAACCCGGGTGCGCCCTGGACTACACTCCGTGGTCGCCTTTTGCCCAAGTGCTTCCGGACGCGAGGGATCGCGCCTATCCAATTCCGTCCCTCCGATTCCGCCACTTGGTTGGCGCCGGAGGATGCGTTGGTCGATACACCCTTTTGCGGCAGCGTCCGGGCAAAGGGATATGGTGCGCGCGGGCAGGAATGCAACCTTCTCGGTGCAAAAAAGCGTTGCACTCCACGCAAAACCTAAACTGCCCAAGCCGTTGAGCTGGCTAGCCTCCGGCCGGGCGACGCGCCGCAATCAAGGGCAGCGCTCTGGACTAAGCACGGGTTCAAATGAGATGTTTTTCCCAGCGCCAATGATTGTTTCTTGCCTGCGCGAAGTACAACAACCAAGGTCGGCAATCAGAAAATGTACCGGTTGACGATGTTCTCGAACAGTTCCTGTCGGCCGCTCTGGTTGGGAGTGATGTCGCCCTTTTGGAGCATGTACTTCTCTAGCGAGACGAAATCGTGCTTGCCGGCCTCGATTTCGGCGCCGATCCCCGTATCCCACGAGGCGTAGCGCTGGCGGACCATCTGTTCCAGTTCGCCGTCGGCGCGGATGGCCGCAGCGATCTTCAGTCCTTTGGCGAAGGCGTCCATTCCGCCGATGTGGGCGTAGAACAAATCGATCGGCTCGAAGCTCTCGCGGCGCACCTTGGCGTCGAAGTTCAGCCCGCCCGTCTTGAAACCGCCGTACTTCAGTATCACCAGCATGATCTTGGTGGTCAGGTAGATATCGGTGGGGAACTGGTCGGTGTCCCAGCCCAGCAGCAGGTCGCCGGCGTTGGCGTCCACTGAACCGAGGAAGCCCTGCGCGCCGGCGTATTCCAACTCGTGCTCGACGGTATGGCCGGCCAGCGTGGCGTGGTTGGTCTCGATGTTCAGCTTGAAGTGGTCGGCCAGCCCGTAGGTGCGCAAGAAGTTGATGCAGGCGGCGGCGTCGAAATCGTACTGGTGTTTGGTTGGTTCTTTGGGCTTCGGCTCGAAGTAGAACTGGCCGGTAAAGCCGATTTGCTTTGCGTAATCGACGGCCATGTGCATGAAGCGTGCCAGATGGTCCAGTTCGCGCTTCATGTCGATGTTCCACAGGGTTTGATAACCTTCGCGTCCACCCCAAAAGACGTAGCCCTGGCCGCCCAGTTCCTTGGTGATCTCCAGTGCCTTTTTCACCTGTGCGGCGGCATAGGCGAAGGCGTCGGCATTGCAGCTTGTGGCGGCGCCGTGCACATAGCGGCGATTGCTGAACAGGTTGGCGGTTCCCCACAGCAGCTTGATGCCGGTGCGGTCCATCTCTTCGCGGATGACCTTGACGACCGCATCCAGATTTTTGTTGGTTTCGGCCAGGGTTTCACCTTCCGGGGCCACATCGCGATCGTGGAAACAGAAGAACGGCACAGTGAGCTTTTCCATGAACTCGAAAGCTACCCGCACACGGTTGATTGCATTCTCGACCGTATCGTGCGGGCCTTCCCAGGGGCGGATCATGGTGCCCGGCCCGAACGGATCGGCCCCCGTGCCCCGCATCGCGTGCCAGTAGGCCACGCTGAAGCGGAGATGGTCTTTCATGGTCTTGCCTTCGACCAGTTCGCTTTCGTTGTAATGGCGAAAGGCCAAGGGGTTGCGCGACTGGGGACCTTCGTACTGGATCTTTGAAACTTCAGGAAAGGCGGCCATCTGTTGGTCTCCAAAATGCATAGGATGACACGATTGCAGCGTTACCAAATCCGACGAATCCAAGAACGTTGGCTATAGCACTGCGGCGGATTTCGGGCCGGCCCGGTCGACCGCTGCCCAACGGGGGCAGCAGCTCAGCTTCGGCTGGCCAGACTAGCCTTTGACTGCCTGAATAAAAAGACTTTTGGCTCGATAATGCTGACAAATCTGCGCGGCGCAGGCAAGGGGTGGGGCGGCAAGGCGACAGGCCGCGCCTGCTGGCTGTCTTGCACGGCCCCGCAACTTTCTGCCAGATGCTATCGATCTTCCCGAAACCTCGTGACGGCTTGTTTGAAGGTTTTTGCTAGCGTTCCTTGTAACCGCGTATTGCGAATGTCAATAAGCCGCGTTGCCCGCGGCCGTCAAGTTGCCCAGAGCACAATTCGATCGCCCAGACGCGGCCACAAGGCGGCGATCGCAAACAGTAATTTGGCTCGCCAGGGCACGACAAGCTCGGCTTTGCGCTTTTGACATGCTCGCAGTATCGCTGCCGCCAGACGGTCCGGCTGCACCAGGGGCAGACGTACGCCAGCGCCGGGACGCCGGGCACGCTCCGGCAAGTCATCGACCTGGTTGATCGGGTAAAGCCGTGGTTGCTTTCGGGCGATCGGTCCGGGACAGACCAACAGCACGTGAAGACCCTCCGGCCCCAACTCCAGCCTCAATTGCTGGCAGTACGCGGCAAGAGCGAACTTGCTGGCCGGATATGCGCCCACCCACCGCGAAGCAATCTTCGCCGCCAATGAACCGATGTTCACCACGTGCCCGCGACGCTTGAGCAACTCGCCGATCGCCGCCCGGGTACAGCGAACCGCTCCCAGAAAATTCAGGTCCATCAACCGGCTGAACTGTTCGGCCGTGGTGTCGATGACTCTGGCCCGATCGGACCGCCCGGCGTTATTCACCAGAGCGTCCAGCCGGCCGAACTGTCTGAGCGTGCAGTCGAGCATCCGATCGACGTCGGCTTGCTGGGTGATGTCGGCCTGCACTCCCAGCACATCGTAGCCGCACTGTGCCATCTTTCGGGCTGCGTCTTCCACGCGCTCCGGTTCCAGTGCAGCGATGGCCAGCTTAGCGCCCGCGGCGGCGAAGCTCTCGGCAATCACTCGCCCCAGACCGTCGGCGCCGCCGGTTACCAGTACCACTTTATCCTGCCAGTAGCCCATGCGAACTAAGATACCGGCAACACCCCCGGCCGACTAGTGGTACATATTTTCCCGCCGAGTCGCCACTTTGCACGAGCCGGTAGGCCACGCCCGGTGGTTTCCCATGCCGGTCGCAAAGCCGGTCGCTTGCGCTGCCGGCTCGGTATGCCCACACAGCCCGGCTTCCGGATGGTCGCACACCCAGCCGCCGGATGTCAACGTGCCCAGCTCGGTAGGGGTGGTTGCTCCCACCCGGTATCGGCTAATGTTGGCGGTTGATGCCGACAAGTTTGAGCAAAACGGCTGGTTTACACCTTGATGTCGTAAGGCTGGCGTTGTGGTCGCGCCAGTAGCGCGCTGGCCTGCTGGTCGCCTATGAAATCCTCTTTCGCCGGGTCCCATCGCAACTTGCGCTTCAGCAGCATGGCGATGTTGCACAAGTGGCAGGAAGTAAGCTCGCGGTGGTGCGAGAAGACATCGGAGACCGGCTCGCTGCGGTCCTGCACACAGGCGAAGAAATTGGCCATGTGACTGGTCGGCTCCTTGCCTTTGTAGAGTTTTCTGATTTCTTCGGCCAGCCATTGCTTGTCGGCTTCGGTCATTTCCTCGACAGGTTTGCCGGTGATGCGGCCGCGATTGACGAAAATCCGTCCCTGCTCGCCCTCGAACCAGATGCCGTTGTCCGGCCCGTGCTGTACGTGGATCGTCGAACCGTTGGCGAAACGCAGGTCGATATGAAACTGCGTGGCCGTATTGTAAGCGTTGGGCAGTTTGAACTTCCCGGCGAAGAATGCCACCGGGTCGAAGTTCTCCGGGATGACGGGAAACTCGCCCTTGCCTTCGATTTCGATCGGCCCGGTATCCTCGCAGCCGATCCCCCACTGCGCTATATCCACGTGATGCGCCCCCCAGTCGGTTATCTTTCCGCCGGAGTATTCCAGCCACCAGCGGAAGTTGCCGTGGCACCGCTGCGGTGTATAGGGAACCTTCGGGCACTGTCCCAACCAGAAGTCCCAGTCCAGACCGGCAGGCGGATCGGAAGTGGGGAACTCCTGGCTGCTCGGCCCGGCGCCGATCGAACAGGTGGCTTTGAGCACTTTGCCCAGTCGTCCGCTGCGGGCGATGGCCACCGCGGTGAGGAACTTCCTGTCGCTGCGTTGCTGGGTGCCGACCTGGAAGACGCGCTTGGTCTGTTTGACCACGCGGCAGATGAGCTTTCCTTCGTCGATGGTAAGCGTCAGCGGCTTTTCGCAATATACATCTTTCCCGGCAAGCATCGCCTCGACGGCGATCTTCGTATGCCAGTGGTCGGGCGTGCCGATGGTTACCACGTCGATGTCTTTGCGCTCCAGCAGTTTCCGATAATCGGTGTACACTTCGCAGCGGTCTTTGCCGGCGAAGCGCTCGGCGTGGCTGCGGTCAACGTCGGCACAAGCGATCTTCACCCCCATTTGGCAGGCCTGATTGCCGATGCCCGAACCGCGTCCTCCCACGCCAATGCATCCGACCCCTAACCGCTCGTTGGGCGACTGGCCGCCCAGCGCATATCGGCTGACCCAAACATGCGGCGCCCCAAGACCAGCGGCCACGCCCAATCCGCTGCCGGCATAGACTACCGACATCTTGAGGAAACCACGGCGGGAAGATTTTGAAGACTTTGCAGTACTCATGGCAGGCTCCAGTTCTTTAGCAACAAGGCAAAAAAGGTTGGGCCTCACTAGCCGTCACCGCGGCTGCGAGGCAGAAGGGATGTTGTTATCTTTGTGGGAAAAACTTGCAGGCGCAACTTGCTGCTGGCCGACAACACCAACCCGCGCTGTGGATGACAATCGCGACCGCACGGCCGCAGAACCGCCAGCAGCATGGTGATATCGCCTTGGTCTGCGCTATGACAGTACTATACTCCAACAGGGAACGAAAGTGGATGTTACCACTACTCAGCAAGTCGCTGTGATCTCAAAGCATCCTGCGGCCGCAACAAGATAAAAATTATTATTGAGGGACGCGCTGCGGGCGCGTCCGTTGCGTACGGGTCAATGCCCCCATTCACCCCAAAGGTGGCCACGACGGAGCGTGGCCCTCCAGGGCAAAGGCGCCGGTATATATGACATCGCACGCGTGCAGGGCCGCGACGGAGCGCGGCCCTCCAGATCGCCCAAAGACATTCGCTCAAAGCGCGCACATATTCCGCGGTAACGGCCTAATCAACCTTCCTCGATAACCTTCAGGTTCATCAGCCGGGCCAGATGGTAGATGCTGTCCACGTGATCGCCATAGAACACCACGCGGTGCAGCAGGGTCATGGCATCGTCGATGTCGATATCCTTGCTCCAATTTACGGCCATCTTCGCCGCGTCGCGCACTTCGGTGACGATTTGCGTGCGGCAGGCACGTACCGACCGCTCCGGCACCTCGATGATCTTGCCGGTGGAAACAAGGATCGTATCCAGGTTGATCAGTTTCGTGCGGGTGATGATCTGGCCCAGACGGTAGTGGACCTCGGGCACACAGCCGCTGCCGCCGACCTCCGAATGGCCACGCAACAGGTAAGGGGCAGTCTCGCCGTGGGGGCCGTCCATCTTGAGCGGGGCCGTGCAATGTGCCGTCCACAGCACGTTGCGCGCCGTGTCGAACGTTGCGTTGCCCTGGAAGCCGGGACGGTCGATGGCGTACTGAAGCAATAGCATGGTCAACAGCGAGTCCATGTCGCCTTCGCAGGCGGCAGGTATCCCGCGGTCGCGCAGCCGAGTAAAACCCAGGCACGGAAATCCCTTGGACAACCAGCCCATGCAAGTGCCGATGGCCAGTCCCTGCGCCTGCTCCTGCTCGACCAGCTTTTGCAGGGCTATGCTGATGCGGGCCGCCTTGGTGATGTCTTCCTTAGTAGGTTCCAGGATCGCCTTGGCGCCTTCGGTCCAGCGGGCGGCCTCGGCCTCGACTTCCTTCTGGTCGACTGCCGAAATTGCCTCGTCGAAAGTCTTCTCGGCCACGGCTACCACTTCGGCGCCGAAGCGCTTCTTGATTTCTTCCGGCGAGCGGGCCGGCACCGTGCCCCGGGCCGGCGGGAACAGCAGAATCCGCGTCTGCTGCATCAGGGGAATCACCCGCAGCAACCGCAATGCCCGTTCCAGTTCGTTGTAATCGCTGCTGGGCAGCAAGGTGACCGGATTTCCCTGCCGCTGCCAGCGATGGGGATACATCCAGTCGTGCCCGCTAGCTGGCAGCGAAAATACGGCCAGCGGATGTTTGCCGTCGAGAATCGGTCGAGCTACGCGAGTCAGGGCGAAGCATGTCATGTTGATCGCCAGCACCGGAACGCCCGGCCCGGCTTGATTCAACAAGGCCGCCGTCTGTTCGGCGCTGTTCGACTCGCCGATGACCAGTTCGATGTTTCCCAAATCTTTTTCGGCCTTCTCCAGGCGATTTCGCATGGCCTCGGCCTGCTTGGGATCGGTATTCCATCCGCGGTCTTCCGGACCAGGTTTACCCGTGAAGATCACGCATATTCGCGCTTTTTGTTTGGGCTTAGGGGGAGTGTCGGAAGTCCAGGCGTAAGCCCAGGCCGTGCCGGAAAGCATCAACCCGCCGCCAGCCACTCCTGTTCCCAGGAAAGTCCTTCTTGTGCACTGCTCACACATGGTAATGCCTTTCTTGAAATGAGATGTGAATCAACACAGGGCGAGATAAACACCAGTCAGGTAGGACCAAGCAAGCGCAATTGCACTAGTGATTGTAACACGACCTCGTTGGCACAGTCCAGCGCGCAAGGCGGCGAAACTGGAGACGGTTGCGATTTAAAACGATTGTGGAAACAGTCGCACAAAAGTAGCGTTGCTGAAAAAAAGGTAGGGCAAGACGGGGGTCCACTGCGGCCAGTCATCAGTCAGCCCTTTGCCCAATCGCTGCTTCACCAGCGTGTTGGGCACACCACAATTTGCCCCG
>Ga0209101_1000314_pt1 | contig 40708 bp, 38 predicted proteins | sample ConPoolayeCmetaG_FD_185481 | JGI IMG/M metagenome (GOLD analysis project Ga0209101, IMG submission 185481) | Hot spring microbial mat communities from California, USA to study Microbial Dark Matter (Phase II) - Cone Pool mat layer C metaG... ...
GATGAAGATCGTGCTGGCCGAGGTGCTGTCGCGTGTCGAGCTTCGCGCCGCTCCGGGCTACCAGGTGCGCGTCGTCCGGCGCAGTGTCACGCTGGCGCCGTCGGAGGGCATGCCGGTCGTGGCGAGTCGCCGGGCCGCGTAGGGCCGAGGCGCCCCACCCCTCGGCGGCGAGCCCAGATAACCGTGGCGGCGAACAGGACCAGCGCGAGCGCGTTCGCCACGCCCCCAACCTGACGCCAGGCGACGATCCCAGCCAGATCCCCGACGATTCGGAGCGCCAGCCCGGCGTGCAGGACCAGGACCGCAGCGTACAGCGCCCTGTGGAAGGGGACCTCCAGGCGAGCCACCGCCGGCAGGATGATCGGCGCGTGCGCGAACACCATGGAGAGGACGAAGCCCACAAGGACCGCATGCACCACCGCATCGTAGCGCGGGCCGGCGGGCGGCAGCGGCCCGGCCGTGAGAAGCGCGCCGGCGACAAGAAGCCACATGGCCCCCAGTAGCACTCCCGTGGCAACGAAACGGGGGAGCCCCCGTCGGCGGAGCGTTCGCCGCGCGATGTCGAAGCGGAGCTGCCAGAGCGCGAGGAGCACCAGCAGCACGCCCGTTGCCTGCGCGGCAACCGTGCTCCCTGCCATGGCTGCACCGGCCGCCAGGCCGAACAGCAGCGCGAGCGCCGCGAGCGCCCGGGTCGCCCAGGGCGGCGTCGGCGCGAGGCGCGAGAGCTCGAGGCGCTCGGCCAGGATCGTGAGGATGAAGAAAGCGAGCCAGGGCACCACGACCACGAACACCGGACGTCCGGCCACCCAGCCGACGGTACCAAGCACGAGCAGGACCGATCCCCAGAGCATGAGCCCGGTGAACAGCGCCGCCTGCCGGCGCACGATCGCGGCATTGACCAGCCCGAGCCATGCGCTGGCTGCCAGCATGAGCCAGGGGGCGGCCGCCACCCCGAAGATCAGCATCAGGGCGCCCCCTGCCGCCAGCGCAGGCCCGAGATAGCCCCAGGCCTGACCGAGCGCGACCGCACGCTCGAGCGAGATCACGGTCACGAACACGCCACACACAAAGAGCGGCCCGTGGGCCACCACGGCCACGTTCACGGGCACCGCCATCACACCGAGCCGCGCCAGGCCGCCGAGAAGCGCGAGAAAAGCTACGGCAGCCGTCGTCGCGAGCAGCGCCCGTCGTCCGGCGATCGCGCGCGGACCGCCGGACATCCCTCAGCGGCCCCAGCCGAGCGCCGCGCGGGCCTCGGCGGACATGCGCTCTGGCGTCCATGGGGGAGACCAGACCAGCTCCACCGTGACCGGCAGGTCGCCAACCACCGCCTGCAGGCGCGCCGCCGCATCCCGGACGAGCTCCTCCCCCAGCGGACAGGCGGGCGTCGTCATGGTCATCGCCACGCGCACGCCATCGTCGGCCACGGCCACCTCGTACACGAGCCCCAGCGACACCACATCGAGCCCGATCTCCGGATCGAGCACAGCGCGCAGGGCATCGAGGATCCTCGCCCGCAGCGCCTCCCTGTCCTCGTCGTGCCGCTCCGTCATGACTCGCGGTCTCCTGGGCTCACCACGGCCAGCCCCGGACGAGAATCACGCCGAGCGCGACCAGCAGCAGCGCCAGGAGGGTGTTGGCCCGGCCGATCCAGGAGGCCCACCGGCGAAGCCTCAGCGCCTCGGGCATCCGTGCGCCCGCGGCCATGGCGGCTGTCGCCCGCGGGCCAACGACGAAGTCGTGCACCGCGCTCAGACCGAGCACCACGACGAACACCGCGAGCTTCGCCAGCACCGCCACGCCGAACGGGGATGCGAGCCAGGCGGGATCCACGACGTCCCGCATCCGGACGCCGCGCAGCCAGAGGTTCGTCGTCCCGGTCAAAAGCACGATGCCGAAGCACACCCAGGCCACGGCCCGAAAGCGCGCCCCCGTCTCCCGCAAGAAGGCGACCGCGTTCGCCTGACCGCTGCCGCGCAGCCAGGGGACCACGACCAGCACCAGAAAGGCCATGCCACCGACCCAGGCAATGGCTGCCAGCACGTGCAGCCAGACCGAGAACAGATACAGCGCCCGCATCCGCCGACTAGCCGTGCGCTTCCGCTCCCTGACCGCTGGCGCGCAGGTGCAGGAAGGTCTCGCGGTTGCCCTTCGGACCTGGCAAGATAGAATCCACGCTGCCAGCGACGGCGAAGCCAGCGGCCTCGGCCGCCTCGCGGACACGCGCGACGCAGGCCGCCCGCACCTCGGGGTCGCGCACCACGCCCCCCTTGCCCACCTGGCTCCGCCCGGCCTCGAACTGCGGCTTCACCAGAGCGAGCACCTCGGCGCCAGGCTCGAGCACCCGCCGCACCGCCGGCAGCACCAGCGCCAGCGAGATGAACGAGACATCGATCGTGACGAGGCTCGGCGTCTCGGGCAGCAGCGCCGCCTCGAGCCGGCGCACATTCGTGCGCTCGAGCACGGTCACCCGCGGATCTTGGCGCAGGCTCCAGGCGAGCTGTCCGTACCCGACATCGAGCGCGATGACCCGGCGCGCCCCCCGCCGCAGGAGCACATCGGTGAATCCGCCGGTGGAGGCCCCGACGTCCAGACAGACGCGGTCGTGCGGGTCGACCTGGCAGGCGTCGAGCGCCGCCGCGAGCTTCTCCCCGCCGCGGCTGACCCAGGGCGCGGGCGCCCTGCGCAAGCGCAGCTCCGCCGTCGCGGCCACGAGCGATCCCGGCTTGCCCACCGGCCGATCGTCGACCAAGACCTCCCCGGCAAGAATGAGGCGCTGGGCCCGCTCGCGGCTCGCGACCAGTCCACGATCGACCAGCAGGCGATCGAGGCGCACGCCGTGGGTCATGTGCTCACCTGGGCCACGACCCAGGTCGCGAGCCCGCGCAGCGGGTCGGCCTCGCGCCCGAAGGGCTGCAGGGCCGCGCACGCCGCATCCCGCGCGCGCTCGGCGTAGCGCCGTGCCCGCGCGACACCCAGGACCGCCGGATACGTGCTCTTGCCCCGTGCTGCATCTCCCCCGCCGTCTCCCGCGTCGAGCAGGTCGTCGACGATCTGGAACGCGAGGCCGAGCTGCTCGCCGTACGTCGTGAGCCGGCGGAGCACCGCCGGTCGTGCCCCGCCGACGATCGCGCCGACCCGTACCGCAGCCCGAAAGAGCGCTCCCGTCTTCCGGCCGTGCATGGCCCGCAACCGGGCCAGGGAGGCCGCCGTTCCCTCCGCAGCGAGATCGAGGGCCTGGCCCCCCACCATCCCGGCTTCGCCCGCTGCACGCGCCAGCTCCTCCACCGCGGCAAGCGCGCGCGCGGGCGCCACCCCCGGCGCTCGCGCCATGAGGGCGAAGGCCTCGGTCAACAGCGCATCGCCGACGAGAATGGCCAGCCCTTCGCCGTACACCTTGTGGCTGGTCGGTCGGCCGCGGCGCAGATCGTCGTTGTCCATGGCCGGCAGATCGTCGTGGACCAGGGAATAGGTGTGGACGTACTCGAGCGCGCACGCAAAAGGCAGGACGGTCGTCGTCGGAGCTCCGACGAGCTCGCCGGTGGTGAGGGCGAGGATGGGCCGCAGTCGCTTCCCGCCCGCCAGCAGGCTGTAGCGCATGGCGGCGCGGAGCTGCGAGCGACGCGCGGGCAGGGTCCGCTCGAGGGCTCGGTCGACCAGACGCCGCCGTTGCGCGAGCCAGCGCTCCACGGCCGTACGGGTCACTCGTCGTCCTCCTCCAGCGGGCGCAGCGCAAGCGAGCCGTCGGCCTGCCGCAGCAGCACCTCGACCCGCTGTTCCACATCGTCGAGGGTGCGACTCAGCCCGTGGACGAGCTGCATGCCGCGCTCGAAGGCGGCCAGGGACTCCTCGAGCGGCAGCTCGCCATGCTCGAGCGTGCGGACGATGCCTTCGAGCTCCGCGAGCCCCTCTTCGAAGCGCGGAGCCGCCCTGTCGTCTGCCGTCGCCGTGTCCTTCCTGTCCTTGGTCATGGTTCCACATCCTCGATCCGGCCGCTGGCCCGCCCGCGGCCGAAGAGCACGCTGATCCGCGCCCCGCGACCGAGGGTCGCCGCGTCGCGCACGATCGGTCCGTCGGGTCCGCCCTGGCGCACGATGGCATACCCGCGCGCCAGGCAGGCCAGCGGCGACAGCGCGCCGAGCCGACCCGCGATCGCGTCCAGCCGCTCGCGACCGGCGCGCACGCGCACCGTCATCCCGAAGACCAGACGATCCGCGAGGGCGGCGATTCGCGGCCGGGCCGACTCCACACGCCCCCTCGGCCCGGCCTGCGCGAGACGACGCGCCAAGCCCGACAGCTCGCGCCGCTCCCACGAGCATCGCCGCGCCAGGGCGGCGCGGAGCCGCTCGGCGAGGTCCTCGAGGCGGAGCCGGCTCGTGGTCACGCGACGCCGGGGATCGCCCAGTCGGCGTGCCAGCACGGCAAGCGCGTCTCGTGTATCGCGGAGCCGCCGGGCCAGCGCCAGGCGCAGCGCCGCGGCAGCCGCCTCGATCTGGCGGCCGACCGCCACCCGGTCCGGCACCACGAGCTGGGCGGCCGCCGTGGGCGTTGCCGCGCGCACGTCGGCCACGAAATCGGCGATCGTGAAGTCGATCTCGTGCCCGACCGCCGACACGACGGGCACCCGTGCCGCCGCGATGGCCCGGGCCACGACCTCCTCGTTGAAGGCCCACAGATCCTCGAGCGATCCCCCCCCACGCCCAACGATGAGCACGTCCACCGCAGAGAGCCGACAGAGGTCGGCGATGCCCTCGGCAATCTCGGGCGCGGCACCCTCGCCCTGCACGCGCACCGGCCGGACGATGACCCGGGCGGCGGGCCATCGCCGGCGCAGGGTGACGCGCATGTCGTGGATGGCGGCGCCGTGGAGCGCGGTCACGATCCCGACGACCCGCGGGTAGGGAGGAAGCGGCCGCTTGCGGCTCGCCTCGAACAACCCCTCGGCCTGCAGCCGCGCCTTCAACTGCTCGAAGGCCAGCCGCAGCGCACCCAACCCCCGCGGCTCCATGTGGTCGACGTAGAGCTGCAGCCGGCCGCGCTCGCTCCACAGCCCGACCCGCCCCAGGACGAGCACGTCCATCCCGTCCTGGGGCTCGAAGGCCAGGGTGCGATTCTGACCGCGGAACATCACGGCATCGATCTGCGCCGCCTCGTCCTTGAGGCAGAACCACAGGTGCCCGGGTCCGGAACGCTTGACCCCGGACAGCTCGCCCCCGACCCACACCCGTCCCACGCGGGCCTCGAGCGCGTCGGCGATCCGGGCCGCCAGCTCGCTCACGCTGAGCACGCGGCCCGCCTCGGGGCTCATCGCCTGGCCGGCACGAATCACTCGTCGCGCTTCGCCACGAAGGTCTTGTTAGCCTGCCAGCTCTTGAGCAGCTCGAGCGCGCGGTCGAGCTGGGGATCGCGGCCGGGCTCGCCTTCTCGCACCTCGTCGGCCGGCGCGAGATTGCCCGCCGGCGTCACCCCCGGAGCGGCCGGCTCCGACGGCTCCTCGTCCTCGGGCTCGAGGGGCGATGAAGGCGTGCGCTCTTTTTCGGGATGCTGGAGATGGCGCGGCAGGTTCGCCTCGCGCACGATCGCTCCACCACGCTCGCCCTGTGCGAGCCTGGTTCCCTGCTCCATCTCGACATCGGGGACGATCCCCGTGGCCTGGATGGAGCGCCCGCTCGGCGTGTAGTACCGCGCTGTCGTCAGCCGCAGCGCGGAGTTGTCGTCGAGCGGCAGGATCGTCTGCACCGATCCCTTGCCGAAGGTCGTCGTGCCGAGCACCAGCGCTCGCTTGTGGTCCTGCAGCGCTCCCGCCACGATCTCGCTGGCGCTCGCGCTCCCGCCGTTGACGAGCACCACCATGGGGAACCCCGTCCAGGTGTTGGTCTTGTGCGCGAAGTACTTCTGCTTCTGGTTCTCGAGCCGGCCATCGGTGTAGACGATCAGCCCGGCGTCGAGGAACAGATCGGTCACCTTGACCGCCTGCGTGAGCAGCCCGCCGGGGTTGTTCCGCAGGTCGAGCACCAGGCCCCGCAGCCCACCCGGCGCTTTCTCGAAGGCACGGAGGGCCCGGACGACGTCCTCGTCGGTCCGTTCCTGGAACTGGGTGAGGCGGAGATAGCCGTAGCCATCCCCGAGGGGCTTGGACTTCACGCTCTGGATCTTGATGATCTCGCGGGTCAACGTGACATCGAACAGCGCCGACGGCTCGTCGCGCTTGATGGTGAGCTTGACCTTCGTGCCCTTGGGGCCGCGCATTTTCTTCACGGCCTCCACGAGGGTCATGTCTTTGGTGAACTCGCCATCGATCTTGAGGATCACGTCCTGCGCCTTGATGCCGGCCCGATAGGCCGGCGTGTCCTCGATGGGCGCCACCACGGTGAGCATCCCGTTACGGTTGGTGATCTCGATGCCGAGCCCGCCGAAGCTGCCCTTCGTCTCGACCTGCAGCTCCTTGTACAGCTCCGGCGTGAGGTAGGCGCTGTGCGGATCGAGCGCGATCAGCATGCCGTTGATCGCCCCCTCGACGAGGCGCTTGGTGTCGACCTCCTCGACGTAGTTTTTCTGGACGATCGACAGAACGTTGGTGAATTGCTCGAGCTGCTCGTAGGCTTCGTTCGGGGAGGCACCGACTCGCTCGACCCCGCGGCTCCCCGCCAGCAAGACCACGAGGCCCACCAGCAGGGGGATCGCCAGGGCCAGGCCAGTACGCCGTTTGCCACGCATGGGGACCTCGGTGTGCATCACTATACGTGTACGAGAGCTTGAGGGAAACCTGCAGGCTTCCTAGTGCGTCGACGTCGGGCCGGCAAGGGCATTCTGCGGCGCGCCGCCGAGCAGCTGCTCGAGGCGGGCGATCTGCTCGGCCGCCATCCAATCGCGAGGCCCGATCACCCGCTCGACGATCCGTCCCTCGCGGTCGATCAGAAAACTCTCGGGATATCCCCAGACGCCGTAGGCCCGCCCGACCTGCCCCTCGGGGTCGAGCAGCACGGGAAAGGTGAGCCCGAGACCGCGGACAAACGGCTCGACGACTGCCGCGCCTTGTTCGTCCTGACTCACCGCCAGAAGCACGAACCCCTGATCTTGCAGACGCTGCCAGAGGCGCTCCATCGAGGGCATCTCCTCGCGACACGGCGGGCACCACGTCGTCCAGAGGTTCAGGAGGACGACGCGTCCGCGCAAGCCCGAGAGCCTGACCGTCTGGCCCGCAAGATCGGGCTTGGCGAAGTCGGGGGCCAAGACTGGCCCCTGGCGCCGGACAAGCCACAGGCCCGCGACCGCGGCGACGCCGAAGGCGATGGCCACCGTCGCGATACTCAGAGCCCGGCGGTCCATCATCGCCCCCGCACGAGCCACAGGCGGCTCGCCCCGCAGAGGACGAGCACGAGGCTCGTGATCTGGGCGGCGGTCAGGCCTATGGCGACCACGGGGTTGATCCGGACGAACTCGACGAGAAACCGTGCCCCCGAGGCCAGCACCAGGTACCACGCAAACACGGTTCCCGGCGGAGCGGCGCGACGGCGACGCCAGAGCAGCAGCGCGACGATCGCGAAGTACGCCACGCTCTCGTAGATCGGCGTCGGGTGCACTCGCACCCCCGGGGGATAGGGCCAGCCGACCACGGCATGCGGATAGGCCATCCCCCAGGGGAGCTCCGTGACCTGCCCCCAGTCGCCGTCGCCCGAGACTTGGCAGCCGATGCGTCCGATCGCCTGCCCGAGGGCGATGGCTGGAGCCGCCGCATCGGCTCCGTCCCACCACGGAATCTGGTGACGCCGCAAGACGAGCGTGACGGCGATCGCACCGCCAACGAGCCCTCCGTAGAACACGAAGCCGCTGCCCGTGAAGAGCAGCCCGACGGGATCGCGGACAAATTCCTGCCAGCGCTCCACGACAAGCCACAGCCGCGCCCCGACGATGCCGCCGACCGCCGCCCACACGATGGCCGACGAGGCGATTTCGGCAGGGTAGCCCCGACGCGCCAGCTCGCGGGCGAAGAGCCAGTTCGCCCCGAGGAACGCCAGCGCGAGAAAGATCCCGAACAGGTGGATGGGGATCGGCCCGATGTGGAGGTTGTCCGGGATCATCCGGCGGTCGAACTGTAGCCGACGTTCCCCGGGGGCGCCACCGCGCTCGCGCCGGGTCCCCGATCGTGTCATGGTGATCGGACGTGCGGGCCGTGGTGCAGCGCGTACGCGAGGCGCGGGTCGACGTGGACGGCGTCCCCATCGCCGCCATCGGCCTCGGATGCTGCGTGCTGCTCGGCGTGGCAGCGACCGATCGCGAGGGCGACGCGGAGAAACTCTCGCGCAAGATCGTGGGACTGCGTATCTTCGCGGACGAGGCGGGACAGATGAACAGATCGCTGGCCGAGATCGGCGGTGCCATGCTGGTCGTATCGCAGTTCACGCTCTACGGGGATTGCCGCAAGGGCCGCCGTCCGTCGTTCGTCGCCGCGGCGGCGCCGCCGCACGCCGAGGCCCTCTACGAGCAGTTCGTCGCGCAGGTCCGTGCAGCCAACCTCCCCGTCGCCACGGGCCGGTTCGGCGCGCACATGGCGGTCTCGCTCGTCAACGACGGCCCCGTGACCCTCCTGCTCGACAGTCGGGAGCTGGCCTGAGCGCGATGCCCCGCGCCGGGTTCACGACCATCCCCACCGGCCGCATCCGCTTCACGCGCGACGGCCGCTGGCTGTGCGACGGCGAGCCGATCTCGAATCCCGCGATCTGTCGCCTCTACGCCCGCGCCATGACGCTCGGCGCGGACGGGATCCCCCGCCTGGAGCTCGGCGCGGATCGCGTCGTCGTCGAGGTCGAGGATACGCCGTGGGTGGTCACGACCGTCGATCGCCAGCCCGACGGAACCTTCGAGATCACGCTGAACGACGGGTCCCGCGAGCCGCTGGACACCGACACCCTGCGCGTCGGCCCCGACCACGTGCTCTACTGCCGCGCGCACGGCGGCCGACACGAGGTCCGCTTCCTGCGCCCGGCGTACTACGAGCTCCTGCGCCACGCCGAGGTCACACCCGAGGGCCGCCTCGTCCTCCCCGTCGCCGGCCGTCGAGTGCTGCTCGACGACGCATCGTGAGCTGCGCGGGCCCCGGGTCCATGCGTGTGGTGCTGGTCGCCCCGGAGATCCCGCAGAATACCGGATCGATCGGCCGGCTCTGCGTCGCCACGCACACGCCCCTCCATCTGATCGAGCCCCTCGGTTTCCGCATCGACGACTACCACCTGCGGCGCGCCGGGCTCGACTACTGGCCCTTCGTCGACCTGCACCGCTGGCCGGACTGGGCGACGTTCTGCCGCGAGCGGCTTCCCGGACGGATCCTCTGCTTCTGTGCGCGTGGCGGGCGGGCCTACACGGAGGTCGGTTACCGCCAGGACGATTTCCTGGTCTTCGGCAGCGAGAGCCGCGGACTTCCGGCGGCGCTGCGGACGGCGTATGCGGACGCGCTGGTGACCATCCCGATCGACAGCGCCCACGTGCGCAGTCTCAACCTGGCCACGGCCGTCGCCATCGCGCTGTTCGAGGCGCGCCGTCAGGTGGCGCATCGATGAGCGACGTGCGGCGCGTTGTCGCCCTGGTCGTCGCCGCTGCCCTGGCGAGCTGTCAGCCCGTGCCCCGCCCCCACGCGGGCACGTTCCACGACTCGGACGCCGAGATCGCCGTCACGCGCATTCTCCACGGATCGCTGGTCCTGTCGCTGCGCGGGACGCGATTCCTCGTCGATCCCTGGTTCCACTCAGGCATTGTCCGGCGCCAGGCCGAGCCCCTGGGCCTGCGCCCCGAGACCCTGCCACCACTGGCCGCGGTGATCCTCACCCAGCGCGCCGGCGACCACTTCGACCCGCCGGCCTTGCGGAGGCTGGCCGGAACCACCCCCCGCGCGGTCGCTCCCCATCCCCTGCGCGAGGCCCTGCTCGAGCTCGGATTCGTCGACGTCCGTGGCCTCGGACCGTGGGAGCGCACCACCATCGAGGGCGTAACGCTGACCGCCGTGCCGTCGAGCGGCGGAGACGACCAGCTGGGGTACGTCCTGAGCTCGGGCGAGCTGGATGCCTACCTCGCGGGCGATACGCGACCGTTCGAGCAGCTCGCGGAGATCGCCGCCAAATTCCCTCAGCTCGAGCTGGCGTGTCTTCCGATTGGCGGCCGACGCCTGCTCGGCCTGCCGCGCGAGATGAGCCCGGACGAGGCCGCCGCGGCGGTCGCCCTGCTCCAGCCCGCGGTCGTGATCCCGACGCACTACGGCCGCCAGGGGGTGGCGCCACTGCTCTGGCAGATCTCGGATCCGCTCGGCAAGTTCCGCGCTGCCCTCGCTCGCCGTGGCTTGGACGATCGCCTCGTCCCCCTCGAGCCTGGCGAGAGCTGGCACCGCCTCTGATCGCGGCGCCCGGCGGCTCACTTGCCCCGCCCGGCCTCGGCAGGCGAGTCCCTCGCCCGCCCCGGCGCGACGCCCCCGAGACTGAGCGTGCGGAGATGGGCGATCACGCGCCAGCGGTCGTCGTCGCCGAGGATCTGCGCCAGCCCGGCATGCGGTCCACGAAAAAGCATCACGAAAAGCGCTCGATCGCTGCGCTCGTCGAGGGCGCCGTTGCGGCTGAGATCGGGGGCCTTGCTGCTCGCCCCCTCGCCCCCCGTGCCATGACACGCCGCACACCGCTCCCGCCACAGGCGCGCACCGCCCGCCCGATCGGCCGCCGTCCCGCGCAAGCCCCAGAGATGGGCGACGAGATCCCAGCGCTGGCGGACGCTCAGCACCTCGGCCCATTCGGGCATCCCGCGACGACGATGCCCCACGCCGATGCGCAAGAAGAAGTCGCGCGGCGTCTCGCGCCGCATGAACACCTCGCTCGTGAAATCGGGCGGCGCCAGCCCGGCCCTGACGGCGTCTGGACCATCGCCGGCTCCGCGCGCCCCGTGGCAGCCTGCACAGTTCTCGGCGTAGAGTCCCGCACCGCGCTGCGCCGAGGGGCGGACCTCCGGGCGCTCGGTCAGGGCCAGTCCCGTTTGCCGACTCAGCATCTCGGCACAGGCGAGCAGCCGCTCCGGCAGGTCGGGCCGGCCGGCGACCTGCGCGAGATCCCGCTGCAACCCGTCGACGAGCTCCGCGGGCAGCACGCGCTGACGCTCGTTGAGCAGACGCAGCTCGCTCACGAGGAGGCGGGCCTCCTCCAGATCCAGCGGCGATTCGAGCTCGGTGCCACCGCCCTCGAAGGCTTCGAGGTACGCCGCGCGAGCGGCGAGGAGCAGGTCCAGCATGCGCCGGACCTCCAGGACTGCACTCCCCTCACTGCCGAACGCGGGGTACGCGACGCCGCCGAGCAGCAGCAGGAGCGCCAGAAGGCTCATCGCCCGCGTCATCGATGAGAGGGGCTCGCAGCCGCCATGACCTGCCTCGAGCGCGCCCGGGCGATGGCATACAGCCCGGTCGCGCTCGAGATCTCTCACTCGGCGGCTAGCGTGAAGGACTTGAGGACCGACCCGGTATTGTCGCGGAACGTGAAGGTCGCCTGCGTCGTATCGGCACGCACGTGCACGTAATTCCGGCGATCGATGTCGAAGAACTGAATCGTGGGGAACAGCGACGGCAGACTCCCCACGACCGGCAGAATGCTGCCGGGCAGGAGGCGATAGATCGAGTCCATGCCGATCGCTCCCGCGATGATCTCCCGGATGCTGCCGCCGGACGGCCCTGGGTTGGCGACCTGCGGATTGTAGATCGCCGCGTGCAGATCCGTCGTGAGAAAGATCACGTTGGGAATGGCATCTGCCGTCGACGGGTTACCATCGGGATTTCGGAAGAACTCGAGCATCTCCGCGCGCTCCGCCTCGTAGCCCTCCCAGCGATCGTAGGGCAGGAAGGTCAGCGGCGTGATCGGCGGGCCGTTCATGATGAACTTCCACTTGGCAGTCGAGGCCGCGAGCGCCGCCTTGAGCCAGGCCTTCTGCGCGGCCCCGAGATAGGTGCGGGCGGGGTTGTTGATCTCGGCGACGCACGTCGGGCCGGGGAGCACCACGGGCTCCCCTCCGCTGAGACACGCTGGCTCCGTCACGTAGGCATGAGCATCCCGGTACTGGCGCGGGTCGATGAGGAAGAACTCCGCCACCTCGCCCCATTTGAAGCTGCGGTACAGACGCATCGGATCGCCCGTGTCCTCGCGGATCGGCATCCAGTCGCGAAACGCCTGATTCCCCGCGACGATCTGCGGGCCGAACGCCCCGAAGGGCACCCCGTAGAAATCGTTCGTGACCTCGTGATCGTCCCAGATGGTGTCGGTTCCCACGTTCGCCATTAGGTCGCGCAAGGCGCGGTCCTCGCGGTTCTCGCGATATTTCAGGTGATAGTCGGCGAGGACAATCGCTTCGCCCGTGCCGCTGCGCGTGTCGTCGGCGTACACGGTGTCGCCGATGTAGAGGAAGAGATCCGGATCGTCGCGCGTGATCCCTTCGAGCACGGCAAAGGGCTTGTAGTAGGCATTCGAGTCGCCAGTGAAGGCGAAGGTGATCGGCGCCGTCGACGAAGGCAGCGGAGCCGTCCGGATCCGACCGGTGCGGCTCGAGCCCCCGGGCGCGGTGAAGCGGTAATAGTACTGAGTCGCCGGCGAGAGACCGCTGACTTCCACCTTGATCGTGTTGTCCGCGGCCGGGTTCGGGGTCAGGCCCGCGATGGTCACGGCCACGGGAGCGAAGCTCGCCGTCGTGGCCACCTCGAGCGTTACGGGCGCATCGGTGGTCCGCGTCCAGGCGATGAAGCTCGTCTCCGTGGCGTCACCGGCTGCCACGCCGTAGTCGAACGGTCCGGGATCCGAGAGCGCATGGACCGCCGCCGCGGCGGTGTCGGCCTGCACGGCCGTGGTGGCCGCCAGACAGCGCGCCAGGCGGGTCCTGGCGGGAATGGCATTCCCCGAGATGCTGCGCTCGAAGGTGAGGTGCTGGAACACCGCTGCCGGCACCCCAGGACGATCGTCCCCGCACTCCCCGCCGAACTCGAGCGTGGCGTCGAGGACCTGTGCGTCGTCACAGCGGGCCTCGATCAGGGCCACGAGCTGCGCTCGCCGCCGGTCCAGCACCTGGAAGGTGCGCTCATCCGGGCAACTCCTACTGCCTCCCGCCACGAGCGTAAGCGCCCTCGCGCACTGGGCGCGCGCGCGCGCCCGCGCCGAGGCAGCCTTGCGGATCCCTCTGCCGATCGCGCGCTGGCAGCGGCGGAGGGCGACCGCGCTGACCTGGCCGCTGTCGCCGTAGCCTGCATCGATCAGCTCGTCGGCGCGCGGGCCGTGGACATCGTCCCGAATGCAGGCCACGACATCGCCTACCGTGGTCGCGCCCGAACAGGCGAGACCGAGGTCCGTCTGCGCGACGGTGCCGCCGGGGCACTTGGCGGTGAGCTTCGCCGTCAGCCGGGTTTCCGCCTGAGCGAGCGCTGCAACCACGTCCGCAGCGGTCGTGCAGTCCGCGGGCTGTCCCGAGACGGCGCGGAGATTGCGACATCTCGCCAGCGCCTTGGCACGAGCATCGAAGTATCGCCGTGCCGCGCTGGAGATAGTTTCCTGGCAGAGCTGCGCCGGGCTCGGCGCGGCCGGAGCGCTCGCCACCGTCGTGAGCATCGCGAGGGCTGCAAGCATGATTGCTGCTCCATACGGCATGGGGGACACCTCCGTCGTCAACTACGTCGTGCCTCGAACGGTATCGCACCTGCCCAGCGGGTGTCCATGACATTCTGCGCCGGACACACGCTGGCACGGGGCACGGTCAGGGCGATCGTGTGCGTCCCGCGCGGAACTCCAGCTCGTCGTTTCGGCGGATTCCTGGCCCGCCGAACGTGGACTGCCAGCAGCGCCCGCCCGCAGAATGCAACTGCGCGATGACCGGAAGAGCGAGCGGTGGTCGAGGAGCGCCGAAGGGACGGTCCGCCAGGCCCGGCCCGCCGGCCAGCACCCCGATGCGCGAGCCCCGGGGGCTGGTCAGGAGTCGGAGCTTCAGAACGCCGTCGGCGTTCCCGAGGGGGTTGCGGAACTCGAAGCCCCGATCTCCGAGTGGGGTCCAGCATGGTCCGTCAGGGCACTGTCCGCCGGGCGCCACCGCCGCGCGGAACAGCAGCCGCGAGGCGGCCTGGGAGCCCTCGTAGAGGCATACCGTCATGGCGTCGCGAGCGAGGGGGTCGCCGAAATCCGCGCTCCTCATCCCCGGCCCACGCTGCCACTCCCACAGCACGCGGTCATGCTGCGGGCCCCGGAGCGACTTGTGGATCAGGAGCCTGGACCGTCCGCGACCGGCCGGAGCGAGGCAATCCGCTCGGGGAGGCGCCGGCACGCAGCGGCCGGTTGCCGGATCGCAGGCTTCGCACGCACCACACACCCCACCACTCGCCTCGCGACACACGCCTCCCGTGCAGATGCCGCCTACCCCGCATCCTCCCGGACCGCACGGCGCTCCGTCTGCAACCTTCTGGTCGGCCGGACACGCGTCTTGCACGCCATCGCAGCGCTCGGCGAGGTCGCACACCCCGAGAGCCGGCCTGCAGACCGCACCTGCGTTGCCCGGCACATGCGTGCAGACGCCCCGGCCGTTGCAGGCGTCGATCGTGCAGGGATTTCCATCGCTGGTGCAGGCGCTTCCCGACGCCTCGAAGCGGCACGTGGGCGAGCAGCAATCCCCGCCGCTGGTGTTGCCGTCGTCACACTCCTCGGTGCCGCCCACGATCCCGTCGCCGCACCGCGCCTCCCCCCCTGCTGTTGTCGAGGTGGTCGAGGAAGCGGTGCTCGTGGTGCTCGTCGTCGTGGGGATGCTGACGCTCGCGGTCGTCGTCGTTGTGGTCGTCGTCGTTGTCGTTGTCGTTGTCGTCGTTGTGGTCGTCGTCGTTGTTGTTGTGGTCGTGCTGGTCGTTGTCGTCGTCGTTGTCGTCGGGGGCGGACAGCTCACGCAGCAGGGAATTGTCGAGTCGCGCTCGAGCGTCGCCGGCGGCTGCACGACCACGCCCGGCCCCACGCTGGGAGGGAACGTCCGGTACCGCAGCCGGTTGCGCGCGGCTGCTCGCAGGGGCCCGCGAACCGTGATCGTGCCCCCGGCCGTCACCTCGTTGCCGCTTCCGGCACTCTCTCGCGGTCCCCGGCTCGATAGCACGCCCGTCGCGGCGATGGTCACGTTACAACCCGTGAGCGAGATCCTACCCGCGCTGGCATTGCCATCGGCCGTCAGCGGCCCTGCGATCGCGAGATCGCCCTGCGCATCGATGTCGATCGCGCCCCCCGCTCCCGTATCGCCGCCGGCATCGATGCGGCCCAGAATCGTCACGCCATCGAGAGTCGACACCGAGACCCGTCCCCCCACACCGAAAGTGCCCTGGGACGACACCAGGACTCGGTTCGCGATGGTCACCGCGCCCATCGCCGTCACGCTGAGGTTCCCGCCGACGGCACTCGGCGCGCCGAGAAGCTCTATCGGGCCGCGGATCGTCACCGCGCCAACGAGGGAATCGATCGCGAGGTCAGCACCCTCGCCGGCGTTCCCCCGATTCATCTTCGTGTCGGCGCGCGAGCCGTTGCCCCTGATGGCCCCGTCGAGCGTCACGTCACCCTCGGCTTCGATATCGACTGCGCCCGCCGGGCTCGCATCGCCTGTGGCGGACACATCGATCGAGCCAGACGCAGCCAGACTCAGAGTGGTTCCAGCCACCAGCGAGACATCGCCGCCGCTTCCTCCCCGCACGTCGAGCGGCGCGTTGACCACGAGCGGCCCGCTCTCGGATTCGAGGGAAATGACCCCCCCGGCGCCGAGATCGCCGCCCGAGGCATCCATCGCCGTCGTCGTGGCGACGAGCTCGCCCGCGGCGAACAGCACGATCTCGCCGCCCTCGCTCTCGCGCGTCGTCCCGGTGGCGCGAATCCGTCCCGCGAACTGCAGGTTCCCGCTCACGCTCGCAATCTCGACACCGCCCCCGACCTTCGCAGCCCGTACGTCGAACAGCGTCCCGTTGCGGACGACGACGTCGCCATCCGCCTGGATGCGGATCCTCCCTCCGACGCCCTCGGCGCCGGCGGCGACGATGCTGCCGCCGTCGGTCTCGACGCTTTGCGCGACGATGAGCAGCTCCGCACCTCTTGGACCCACGACCTTGAGGTTTTTCCGGATCGCCAGGCGTCGTGCCCCAAGATCGATGACCAGGCCGCCGGGCGGCAGCGTGAGCGTGCAATCGGTGACGACAGCGCAGTCGCCAGGCCCGGCAGCGCAGAGTTGCGTGCCTCCACACTGCGCGGCCGCGAGCGCGGCCTGACCGACAGTGATCGTGAGCGCCACCACAACAGCAGCCGACCGCGATGCCACGGGCAGGGTTTACCGTCTAAGGCGCCAGCGCTTCAAGCCAGTCTCCGAAAGATAACTCAACTCTCCGTTGACAACCCCCAGGCGCTCGATGCTAAGGAACCTGCCCGTGTGGAGGGGAGCACGCCTCGTGTGGGGGGCCGTATTCGCCATGGCCCTATCGGGCAGCGAAGCTGCCAGGGGCGCGATTTACGGCGGCGGCGGCGGTGCACGCAACGACTGCCTCCTCGTATTCGACGGCCCGGTCAACGACCCGCCGTCCCGACCACGTCGCGTGCGCTGCAGCGACGGCGACCCGAGCTGCGACACCGACGGTGTCGTCAACGGCGTCTGCGTCTTCGCCATCGGCGTGTGCGCCAACAGCACCTTCGATCTCGCGCGCTGTGTGCCCGACCGGGTCAGCGAGATCACGGTCGACCATGCGCAGGACAACGGTGACCCGAAGTTCGATCCCGATTTCCAGGCCCTGCAGACACGCATCGATACGCAGATCCTCGAGGACCCGACCACGCTGGACCGATGCACGACGCCAACGAACATCACCGTGTCCGTCACCGGCCCGGCGCCAGGGAACGTCTGCCGGCCGGGGAAGAAACGCCTGCGAATCGTGTCGCTGTTCATCGGTGCGCCAGCGAACCGGCGCGATGTGGACAAGCTGGCCCTGACCTGCGACCCGCCCGTGCCCTGCTCGCCGCAGGCACTGTTCGCCGGCACCTTCGATCGGATCGAACGCCAGATCTTTCGCCCGAGCTGTGCGCTGAGCGGATGCCATGACTCGCAAAGCCAGGCCGGCGGCATGCTGCTGGAGGCTGCGGGAGCTTATTCGAACATTGTCGATAGCAGCCCGAGTAACGGGGTCGCCGCGGGCCTGGGCTGGCGGCGGGTCGATGCCATGAACGCCTCGGTCGAGACGAGCTTCCTGTACCGGAAGCTGACCGGCGATTTGCCGGCCCCGGGGCTGGGCGCCCGCATGCCCCTGAACCGCGCGAAGCTCGACCGATATCTCATCGACATCGTCCGTCTGTGGATCGAGGCCGGCGCGCCCGACACGGGATGGGTGTCGGGTACGGACTGACCGGAGCGGATTTTCGAGGGAGGAATGCCATGCCAGTGAACCCAGGCGCAGCGCTCACCGACGCGCACCGTCGCCATCTGCTCCGGCGAGCCGGGTTCGGCCCCTCAGCCAAGGAGTTCCAGGCGCTCGGCAGCGCCTCGACCCGTGGCGAGGCGGCCGACCGGCTCCTTGGCTTTCCCGCGAAGGCGCTCAAACCGAGCGGTCGCGAGTTCGAGAACCTGCACAACAACTGGGTCAAGGCGCTGCTGAAGAGCCGCTACCCCCTGCAGGCCAAGCTCGCGCTGTTCTGGCACGACCACTTCGCGACGGGCTTCTCGAAGGTCCAGGACACGCGGATGATGGGAGCCCACATCGGGCTGCTCTACTTCTACGCAAAAGGGAACTTCAAGGATTTCGTCAAGGCGATGAACCGTGACCCGGCCATGATGGAGTGGCTCGATACGGTTCGCAATGGCAAAGAGATCCCCAACGAGAACTACGCCCGCGAGCTGTTGGAGCTCTTCACGCTCGGGGTGTTCGATCTCGCGCCGACACCCCAGCCCAACTACACGCAGGAGGACATCGTCCAGATCGCACGCGCCTTCACCGGGTGGCGCTACTACGGGCGTCGGGCGACCGCGTATTTGGAGGACTACCAGCACGACTACACCAGCGAGTTCCCGGAGCGCGGACCGAAGGTGATCTTCAAGACCCGGGGTGGATTCGGCCCGAGCGGCCGCAACTTCGCACCGACCACTGGCGACGAGGGGCCGCAGGAAATCGACCGCGTCGTCGACATTATCTTCGAGCACACCGATTCGCAGGGCAAGAACACCGTGGCCCGGCGGACGGCATATCGCCTCTGCCAGTATCTCGCCCACGCCACCCCCTCCGTCACGGGCTTCGTCGACCAGGTCGTGGCCGACTCGAATTTCGCCTCGACGTGGGACATCGGCGCGCTCGTGCGCTCGATTCTCTGTCACGACGACTTCTACCTCACGGCGGGCGCCGACTACTCCGCGAGCGGCAAGAAGTCGGTGAAGTGGCCCATCGATTACGCCGTGAGCACGCTGCGCCTGCTCGGCGTCAAGCCCTCCGGGAAATACTTCCAGATCCTAGGCGGCGACTACCGCAGCATGCTCGACCACCTGGCCGACATGGGTCAGATCCTCGCCGAACCGCCGAGCGTCTTCGGGTGGGACTGGGAGTCCGCGTGGGTCAGCAGCTCGGCCATGCTCGCCCGGTATCGCTTCGCCCGAGACGTGGCCGCAGCCCGCAGCCGGGGCGGCTTCCGGCCGGAGAAGCTCATGAACATCGGACTCAGCAATCCGGCGAGCATCGTCGACGCCGCCGCCGGGGTGCTCGGCGTGCAGGACCATCTCACCGGGGCGGAGAAGACGATCCTCGTCAACTACCTGACCGACAACGGCGCGAATCCGACCCTCGATCTCACCGACTACGCGACACGGAACACGAAGCTACACGGGCTCTTTGCGCTGCTGCTGCAGTCGCCCGCGTACCAGCTCCACTAGGGCTCCGAGAGGAAGCGTTCCATGGCACTCACACGACGGCAATTCCTCACCCGTACGGGCCTCGCGACGGCCGGGACACTCTTCGGCCCGAGCATCTTCGGGAATCCCTTCGTCCGCCAGGCGATGGCCGACACCATCGGCAACCGCTACCTGGTGGTGCTCTTCCTGGATGGCGGGAACGACGGGCTCAACACGGTCGTTCCCTACTCGAGCGGTGCGCTGCGCTCGGCCTACAATTCCTATCGCTCGAACATCAATATTTCCCAGAGCGCGCTCGCTCCGTACGCCATCGGTACCGACCCGGCGACGGGGACGCAGCTGGCGCTCCATCCCGGTCTCGCCAATCTGCACCAGCTGTACACGCTGGGCAAAGTCGCGGTGATCCAGGGCTGCGGCTACCCCGATTACAACCTCTCGCACGAGGAATCGCGGATCATCTGGCAGACGGCCAATCCGTTGCGCAGCATGAGCCTCGCGGGTACGGGCTGGGTCGGGCGTCATCTGGCCGGCGAATACGGCGGCGGCGACATCCCCGCCGTGTGCATCTCGAGCAGCGTGGAGCCGGACTTCCAGCAGACCGCGACCAGTGTGCTGGCCATCGAACGGCTCGCCGACTTCGGCTTCCCGTACGACGGCTTCGATACGGCCGATACCCCCGCGAAGCGTAACGCCTTCGAGCAACTCTACACCCAGGCGGCGGGCAACGCCCAGCCCATTCGCCAGTACATGGGAACGACGGGCCTGACCACGCTGCTCAGCAGCGAGAGCTACCCCCAGGCGCACGAGGTCTGGCGGACCGAGCGTCCCGCAGCGATCCGCGACGCCTACGCCGCCGTCAACCGCAGCACGGCGCGCGACCTGCGCGAAATCTCCAAGGTCATCTACGCCCAGGAACGCTCTGGCGGTCCCATCCCGAACGTCGACGCCCACTTCTTCCAATTGAGCAACGGGGGCTACGACACCCATTCCGACCAGGGTGGTGCGCAGCCCGACGGGCAGCACTACGGGCTCCTCGCGGAGATCGGCGATGCCATCAAGGTTTTCTACGACGATCTCGTCGACATGGGCGTCGCCAACCGCGTGTGTATCGTCGTGTGGAGCGAGTTCTCCCGGCGCATCCCGCAGAACGACAACGGGACCGACCACGGGTCGCAGGGCCCGATGTTCGTCATCGGGGGCTCGGTGATCGGCGGCGTCTACGGCCGCCATCCCAACATCCTCAGCCTCGATAGCGACGAGAACACGGTCTACTCGCAGGCGGCGGGCCAGTATCGCTCGACGGATTTCCGCGATGTCTACGGCACGGTCCTCAAGCACTGGGTGAACATGAGCCAGGCCAGCATTCTGGCCAACGTTCTTCCGCTCGACACCGGGAATCCTGCAGAGTACTGGACGGTCCCCAACTTCGACCTGGGCTTTTTGCCGTAACACTCGAGCAGTATTACGTCGCCGACGCGCGGGTAGTGCTCGTCCCGATCGAGCACCTCTCCCCGCGCGGCATGAGTCCGACGCTCGCCCGCCTGGGACACGAGGTCGCCGGCTGGGCCGAGGAGTGGATCGCGTGCTTCGACGCCGGCTTCGCCCGCTACTGGGAGCGTAGTACCAACCTTGCGCGGCGGACGACGACCTGGCCGCCGCCGCGGCGCCGTCATGTCGTCGTCGTGCGCGACCCCCTCGCGGTCCGGCCCTATGTCGGGCTCCTCAACACTAGTGCCTGGCTGCTCTACGAATCCGACCTCGTTCCCGAGACCTCCGATCCGGAATTCCTGGCCTATCTGCTCGTCCACGGGGACTGGGTCGTGCTCACGGGAGAGGTCAGCCTGGCGGCCGCGCGCAGTGCGGCATGGTGGCTCCAGCGCAGCGACGCCGAGTGCGCTGCCTTTGTCGCCGCCGCCGCCCGGACCCCACGTCCCGATGCTCCGGCCTGGCGGGCCATCGCCGCCGCGCTCCCCTGGCTGCGCCGGCTCCATCACGACACGCTCAATCCGCCGCTCCTGGCGATCCCGGAGCGCCGAATCCCCGGCACCGGACTGTTGGTGCCACGGCCTCTGGAGCACGAGCCAGCCCGTCTCGCCGAGGTCTGCAGCCGTGCAGCGCAGGCCGCCGTGGCCGCCTATCACACGCGGTGGCGCCGGCGGGCGCCTCGCGCCGTGGCCACGCTCTGCGACTGGCTTGCTGGCGACCGGCCGCCCCTCCTTGTGGCTGGCGCCGGCGACACGATCCTCTGGGATCCCGAGCAGCCGGACAACGTCGGGCCGCTCGCGAAGCGCCTGCAGGAGGCCGATGCGGTAGCCGTCGCCGCCATTCAGGACGACCTCGGCGTCATCGCAGCCCGCACTCGAGCCTTCCTCGATGCGGTCGTCGAGCCCGAGGATCTGTCCCGCGTCACCACCGACTTCGCGCAGAACGGCTACGCCTACCTGCACCGCACGCGGCGCCTCATCGCCTACAATCTCGACGAGCCGGGGATGGAACGCCTGCAGGGCCCACCGCTGCCCTACGCCCGGAGCATGCTCGGCGCGCGGACCGCCCACGAATGGGGCCACCTTGCCGACAGCGCCGGCTGGGTGCCGCGGACGGTGTCGGACGCCGAACACGAGGCGCTGTACGCCGCGCTGGCAGCAGAGTTGGATGGCATCATCGCGGCCGCGCCGGCGGCGGTGCGCCGACTTACCGCAGCCGACCTGGCCGCGCTGGCCGGAGAGGCCAGCTCAGCGGGCCGGGCCCTCGTGGCGCTGCTGCTCACCCGGATTCCCGACTGGCGAACGAACCTCGTGGCGCGCGCCTTCATGCACCCCGAGGAGCGCGAGACCTACGCCCGCCACAACATCCGCTCCTTGCGCGACGCCTACGCCGCCCCCCACCTCTGGCGCATGCTCGTGCGCTACCTCTACGAGTATCAGTACCTGTGCCCCCCGCTCGCGCTGAGTCAGGTACCCGACCCGCGGGATTTCTTCGTCGGCAGTACCTGGTTCGCCAATGATTTCTTCGAGACTGGCGTGCTGACGGTCGAGCAATTCGACCGCCTCGCCGTGGCCACGGGCCGGATCTGCGCCTGCCACCGCGTCGACGCGACCCGGCTTCGGCTGCCGCCAGCCGCGGCATCCTGAGCGACTCGTCGCATAACGCACCGCACCAGGGGCATCGCCAGCAGCTCGGCACAATCGCGTAGTCACAGCCGGGCGCTCCGTGGTAGCAGCCCCTGACGCCATCTCGTGGAGGACGCCATGCCGGTGCCGCCAGACGCCACGACACCCGAGACACGCGACGACGATCGCCTGGAGACCGCAGCGCTGGAGGGCGAAGCGGCCTTGCCCTGGACTGCCAGGGCCACCACCGCATCCGTGTCGCCTCCCGAGGCACCGAGCAGCGAAGAGACCGTGCGGTTTGGAGGCCCGCTGCTCGCCTCGGTCTTCGGCCGCTCGCGCTGACGTCCCCGGAACGCTCCAGCATCCACCGCCTTGCGTGAGGGGGCGCGCTTCCCTAGGCCGGTGTCATGGGCGACGACCTCAACCGACGCTTTCTCCTCCGCCGCAGGCCCGTGGGGCGCATCCGTCCCGATGACTTCGAGCTCGTCCACGAGCCCGTGCCGGTGCCCGGGCCCGGCGAAGCGCTCGTGCGGACCTGCTTTCTCAGCCTCGACCCGACCAACCGCATCTGGGTCGAGGACACCGAGCAGTACATGCCCCCTGTGCAGCTCGGCGAGGTCATGCGCGGAGCCGCCCTCGGGCAGGTCGTCGCATCCCGCGAGCCATCGTTGCCAGTGGGGACCATCGTGAGCGGACTGCTCGGCTGGCAGGACTACGCCATCGTCGGGGGATCCCGCGGCGTCATGGCGCAGGCCGTTCCCCCTGGCCTGCCCGGCCCGCTGTCCGCGCTGCTCGGCACGCTCGGCATCACCGGCATCACCGCGTACTTCGGCCTGCTCGACGTGGGCAGACCCCGGGCCGGCGAGACAGTCGTGGTCTCCGCGGCGGCTGGTGCGACTGGGTCGGTCGTTGGCCAGATCGCCCGCATTCACGGCTGTCGCGTGGTGGGGATCGCCGGAGGGCCCGCGAAATGCGCCTGGGTGCGCGAGCTCGGCTTCGACGCCGTGGTCGACTACAAGGCTCCCGACTGGCGCGACCAGCTCGCGGCCGCGACCCCGGAGGGCATCGACCTGAGCTTCGAGAACGTGGGCGGCGCCATCATGGACGCCGTGATGGCGCGCATGAACCTCCACGGTCGCGTGGTCCTCTGCGGCATGATCTCCGGGTACAATGCCGCGGAGCCCATGCGGGGACGCTTCGATCTCGTGCTCATGAAACGCCTGCGCGTGGAGGGCTTCATCGTCCTCGACTACCTGCCGCGGTTTCCGGAAGCGATCGGACAGCTCGCCGAGTGGATGCGCGCCGGCACGCTCGTGCACCGGGAAACCGTGGTCGAGGGGCTCGAGCGTGCCCCGGAGGCGCTGAACATGCTCTTCGACGGCGCCAACGTCGGGAAGCTCGTCTTGCGGGTCGCCGAGCCGCCGCTTCCCGTCCCTTGAGCAGCGAGGAGCGGCTCGCCGCGACGCCCGGGAAAAACGGGGGCGGCAGGATTTGAACCTGCGGAGCCCGAAGGCTCGGGCGCTTTCAAGGCGCCTGCCTTAAGCCGCTCGGCCACGCCCCCCTGGCCGGCCCGGGCTCGTCGGGACGAGCGCCGGCCTCAGAACTCCACGGTAATGTCGGCGTGCTCTTCCAGCCGCACGGCATCGTCGAAGCGAATCACCCGCTCCGCCGCCGACATGACTACCGAGCTGGTCCGCAGCCCGCCGCCGAAGAAGCGCACCCCGCGCAGCAACGTGCCGTCGGTCACCCCGGTGGCGACGAAGAGGATGTCGGGCCCCGGGGCGAGATCCCGCTCGGTGTAGATGCGGCGCAGATCCGTCACGCCCATCTTCTTCAGGCGCTCCTCCTGGCCGGGCTTGGCGGGCACGAGGCGGGCCTGGATCCCGCCATTCAGGCACCGCAGCGCGGCCGCGGTCAGAACGCCTTCGGGCGCTCCGCCGATCCCCATCACAGCATGCACGTTCGTACCGCGCACGGCGGCCGAGATTCCGGCCGAGAGGTCGCCATCGCTGATGAGCTTGATGCGCGCCCCCGCGGCGCGGATGTCGGCGATGAGCTTGGCGTGCCGTTCGCGGTCGAGAACGATCACCACGAGATCTTCCACGTCCCGGCTGAGCGCCTTGGCGATCGCCTTCAGGTTGTCGGCGACCGGGGCCTGGATGTCGATGTGATCGCGCGCCCGCGGACCGACGATGATCTTTTCCATGTAGCAGTCGGGGGCGTGCAACAGACCTCCGTGATTCGCCACGGCCAGCACCGCGATGGCGCCTGGCGCGCCGGTCGCGCACAGGTTCGTGCCCTCGAGGGGATCGACGGCGATGTCCACTTCGAGGTCGCCATCGTTCCAGCGTCCGACCCGCTCCCCGACGTAGAGCATCGGCGCCTCGTCCCGCTCGCCCTCGCCGATCGTGACGGTGCCGCGGATGGGCAGGGGATCCATCGCCTTCCGCATCGCTTCCACGGCAACGTGGTCGGAATGCTCCCGCTTCCCCTGCCCCATCGTACGGGCGGCCTCGATCGCCGCAGCCTCGGCGACGCGCAGGAAATCCCGCGCGAGCGCATCGAGCCGCAGGGCGTTCGCGCTGCTCATTTGAGCACCCCGGCGTAGATGTCCATAACGGTGTGCAGGAACTTGATCGCCTGCTCGCGCGGCCGCTGGAAGGAGTTGCGGCCGATGATCGAGCCGAACCCGCCGCCGTCGCGAATCCCCCGCACCTCCTCGAACACCGCCTCGTCGGTCTTCGCCTCGCCGCCCGAGAAGATCACGATGCGCCGGCCGTTGAAGGCGCTCTGCACCACGTGGCGCACGCGCTCCGCGAGGGTCCCGATCGGGATGCGTTCCTTCTCGTAGACCTTGCGCGCGGCTTCCTGCTCGATGTGCGCGGTCGGCGGCTTCACCTTGACGATGTGCGCCCCCAGCTGGCAGGCAATCTGCGCCGCGTACGCCGCCACGTCGATCGCCGTCTCGCCCTGCTTGGACAGCCCCGAGCCCCGGGGATAGCTCCACACGACGACGGCCAGTCCCTTCGCCTTGGCTTCCTGGGTCAGCTCCCGGAGGTCCTCGTACATGGCGTTCCGCAGCGCCGAGCCGGGATAGATCGTGTACCCGATCGCCACGCACCCAAGCCGCAGGGCCTCGTCGACGCTGCCAGTGACCGCCGGACAGGGATCGCTCGTCGCGAGCAGCGTATCGGAGTTGTTGAGCTTCAGGATCAGCGGGATCTCGCCAGCGAACTCCGCCGCTCCGGCCTCGAGGAAGCCGAGCGGCGCCGCGTAGGCATTGCATCCAGCAGCGATGCCGAGCTCGAAGTGATATCGCGGGTCGTAGCCCGGTGGGTTCGGTGCGAACGATCGCGCCGGCCCGTGCTCGAAGCCCTGGTCCACGGGCAGGATCACGAATTTGCCCGTGCCGCCGAGTCGCCCGTGGTTGAGCATCCGGGCGAGATTGGTGAGGACACCGGGGTTGTCGCTGCCGTACCAGCTCAGAATCTCGCGAACTCGCTCGTTCATGCGTCCACTCCTTCTGCCATGCTCGAACCGGCGGGCCCTGGCCCACCGGCAGTCATCCGTACTCCATCACCCGCGGTGACAGCCGCTCGTACACCCCCCGCACCCGTCGGTTTCCGCGTACGCTGCATAGCCCACCGCGTCAAGATCCGCCTCGGCGATCCAGCGCAGGGTTCCCGTCGCGAGTCGGCTATCGCAGTGCGCGCAGACCCGCGTCAGCTCGGGCTCCGCCTCGACCACCGCGGCGACGACGGCGAGCACCTCGCGCGCACAGCGCGGGCAGTACCCGATCGGAATCGGTCCCTCAGCCATGGGCTTCCTCCGCGGCAGCCGCCGCCTCGCCCAGCCCCATGGTCTGCAGCTCGGAGAGCATCCGCGCCCGGTGCGTGGCTGCCCAGTAAAGGCGCCCGCAGCGCGGGCAGCGGTGAAAGACCTCTTGCGTCGCGTACACGAAGGGCGGGACACGCCCGGCAATGCTCTCTTTCGCGACGCGCTCGAGCGGCCGATTGCAGTCGAGACAGCGCCCGAGAAATCCCGCTCCCAGCGGCACCACGCGGGCCAGCTCGGCCAGCTGCTCGCGAAAGCGATCGCTGGTGATGAAGACGTGCGGCGGCACGTCCGGGTCGCGAACCAAGCGTGTATCGCGGGTCACGAGCAGCCGGCCTTCTCGCCGAGCGCACGCGGCGAGCGCACGACCCGAGAGCTGCGGGCCGTAGGCGACATCGTGCCCCAGGATGCGCAGCCAGCGCGCGAGGCGTCCGAGCATCCGGTCCACCGCGAAGGTCACCGGTTCGCCCATGGCCACGCAGGGTAGCATTGCTCGGCCCACCCACGCGAGAGCCTGGTAGATCGCCGCCGACGGGGGTCGCCGTACCGCCGAACCGAGGCCCGTGCTAGCCAGGCCATGTGTCGTCTCCTCCGACGCTCCCGCGCTGGGCGACCCGGGGCAGCCTGCTGCTCGCCCTCGGGCTCGCCATCGTCGTCCTGCGCTGGACGGTCCTTGCGCCTGCCCCGGTGCCTGTCCGCGTGGTGCGGGTCGACCGTGGCCACGTCGAGGCCACGATCAGCAATTCGCGCGCTGGCACGCTCAAGGCCCGACGCAGGGCGAAGCTCTCGCCTGCAGAAGGAGGGATCGTCGTCGCCATCCCCAAACGCAGGGGCGAGTCAGTGCACGCCGGCGAGGTCGTGCTCGCGCTCGACACGCGCATCCCCGAGGCACGGCTGGCCCTGGCCCGCAGCGAGCTCGCAGCGGTGCGAGCCGAGCGCACCCGGGCCTGCCTGGCAGCCGAGCGTGCGGCACGCGAGCGAGAGCGCCATCGCCGCCTGGCGGCCCAGGGCATTGTCGCCGCCGATCAGCTGGATCAGGTGGACAGCGCAGCGCGTGTCGCGGCAGTCACCTGCGAGGCGGCGCAGGCGAGCGCCGAGCGCGCGCAGGCCGCCGTCGACCTGGCCGCGCGCCAGCTCGACCAGATGGTGCTCCGGGCGCCCTTCGACGGCGTCGTCGCCGAGCTCTCGATCGAGCTGGGCGAGTGGACTACCCCGTCGCCTCCGGTCATCCAGGTGCCCGCCGTGATCGACATCCTCGACCCGACGTCGATTTACGTGAGCGCGCCGATGGACGAGGTCGACGCCGGCAAGCTCCGCCCCGGTCTGCCAGGGCGGGTCGCTGTCGACTCGCATCCGGGTCGCCACTTCCCGGGACGCGTGGTTCGCGTCGCCCCGTACGTCCTCGACCGCGAGGAGCAGAATCGCACCGTCGAGATCGAGATCGAGCTGGACGACCCCGCGGTGAGCTCCTCGCTCCTTCCCGGCACGTCGGCCGACGTGGAGGTGGTTCTCGAGACCAGAGAGGCCGTGGTGCGGATCCCCACTGCGGCCCTCCTGTCGGGCGATACGGTGCTCCTCGTCGATGACGACCGACTGGTCGAACGCACGATCGCGGGAGGCCTGCGCAACTGGGACTTCACCGAGGTCCAGTCGGGTCTCGTGGAGGGCGAGCGCGTTGTCGTCTCGCTCGATCGCGCCGAGGTCCGTCCCGGCGCGCGGGTCCGCGTGCACGAGGACGCCGAGCCGTGATCCGTCTCGAGCACGTGTCCCGGGTCTTTCACGTGGGAGATACGGTGGTCCGTGCCCTGGATGACATCAGCGAGCACATCCGCCCTGGCGAGCACGTGGCGCTCATGGGGCCCTCGGGGTCGGGGAAATCCACGCTGCTCCATGTGATCGGCTGCCTCGACCGGCCAAGCAGCGGGCGCTACGTGCTCGACGGCCGCGAGGTGAGCGGGCTCGACGATGCCGCCCTCACGGAAGCACGTCGTCACCTGATCGGCTTCGTCTTCCAGGCCTTTCACCTGGTGCCGCGGCTCACGGCCGCCGAAAACGTCGAGCTTCCGCTCGTCTTTGCCGGGGTTCCGCGGGCCGAGCGACACCAGCGTGTCGCCGCTGGTCTCGCGGCCGTCGGCCTGAGCGCACGCGCGGCCCACCGCCCCGAGCAGCTCTCGGGAGGGGAACGCCAGCGGGTGGCGATCGCCCGCGCCATGATCATGCGCCCCCGTGTCCTGCTCGCGGACGAGCCCACGGGCAACCTCGACACCGCTTCCGGCCGCCAGGTGCTCGACCTTCTCGACGAGCTGCACCGTGGCGGCCTCACGCTCGTGGTGGTCACACACGACCCGACGGTCGCACGCCGGGCCGAGCGGGTCTTGCTGATGGTCGACGGCCGGATCGCGCGCCGGATGGCCCCCGAGGACATTCTCGGCGCTCCAGGAGCCACCGCGTGACGGTTCCGGACATCGTCGCGTTCGCCCTGCGAGCGCTGCGTGGCCATCGGGTGCGAACGGCGCTCACGATGCTCGCTGTCGCCGTGGGCGTGGCGGCGGTGGTGGTCCTGACGGCGCTCGGCGAAGGCGCGCGCCGCCACGTCGTCCGCGAGTTCGAGAGCCTCGGCTCGACGCTGCTGGCCGTGATCCCCGGCAAGACGGAGACCACGGGGGCCGCGGCCTTCGTCAGCGTGACCACCCGGGATCTGACGCTGGCCGACGCCGAAGCCCTGCGCCGTCGGGTTCCCGCAGTCCGGCGGGTCGCCCCCTTGACCATGGCCACCGCGACCGTCGCGCACCGCGAGCGACGGCGCCAGGTCGTGATCGCGGGCACGACGAGCGAGTTCCTCGAGCTCCGTCGCCTCCAGCTCGGTCGTGGCCGCTTCCTGCCCGCCGGCGACATCGCCCGGGGATCCGCGGTGGCCGTGCTCGGCGCTGCCGTCGCCCGGGAGCTGTTCCCGGCAGCCGATCCGCTCGGGAGCGTGGTGCGCATTGCCGGCCAGCGGGCACGGGTCATCGGGATTCTCGCGCCGCGCGGTGTCCAACTCGGTATGAATCTCGACGAGGTCGTCGTGATCCCGGTCGCGCGCGCCATGCGCCTCTTCAACCGCCGCTCGCTCTTTCGCATCCTCCTCGACGTGCACGCGCATGCCGACCTCGCCCGAGCCCGGGCACAGGTGGTCGCCGTCCTGCGCGAGCGACATGGCGCCGAGGACGTCACCGTCATCACCCAGGACGCCGTGCTGAGCTCCTTCTCGGGCATTCTCCGGGCGCTGACGCTGGCCGTTGCCGCGATTGCGGGCATCTCGCTCGCCGTCGCCGGCATCGGCATCATGAATGTCATGCTCGTGTCCGTCGCCGAGCGGACCGCGGAAGTGGGCCTCCTGCGCGCTGTCGGCGCCGGACGCGGACAGGTGGCCGGCGTGTTCCTCGCCGAGGCGGGCGTGCTTTCCCTCGCCGGCGGCCTGCTCGGCAGCGTCGGCGCTGCCGCCATCATCGCAGGACTGCGCGTCATCTACCCGGCGCTCCCTGCCCGCCCTCCGAGCTGGGCACTGCCGAGCGCGGTCGGTCTCGCGGTGGCCATGGGGTTGCTCTTCGGCCTCGTCCCGGCTCGGCGAGCTGCGCGACTCGATCCGGTCGTGGCGCTCGGGCGAGGGTGAGCGATGGGGGATCTGATCGCCCTCGCGCTCGGCGCCTTGCGCTCGCACCGCCTGCGCACGTTCCTCTCGACGCTCGGCATCGCCATCGGCATCAGCGCAGTGATCCTCCTCACCTCCATCGGCGAGGGCACGCGGCGCTACATTGTCGGCCAGTTCACCCAGTTCGGGACCAACATCATCGCCGTCCACCCGGGCAAGACGAAGACCTCCGGCATGCCCGGGATGTTCGGCGGGACGACTCGCCCTCTGACGATCGACGATGCCCTGGCACTGGCACGGATTCCCGGCGTGGAGCGGGTGGTGCCAGCGGCCTTCGGGACAGCACGCGTGGAGGCGGGGGCACGCGGCCGGAACGTCACGGTGTACGGCGTAACGCCCGACATCGAGACGGTCTGGCGCTTTCGCGTGCGGGTCGGCCAGATGTGGCCGCCCGGCGATCCACGGCGCGGTGCTCCCCTCGCCGTCCTCGGACCGAAGCTCGCCCGCGAGCTGTTCGCCGACACCAATCCCCTCGGCACGACGGTACGCATCGGAGGCCGCCGCTTTCGCGTCCTCGGGATCATGGAACCGAAGGGGCAGATGCTCGGCTTCGACCTGGACGACGCGGCCTTCATCCCGGTCGCCACGGCCCTCCAGCTGTTCAATCTCGCGGAGCTGGGCGAGATCGACGTCACCTACGGGGCAGTCGCAGCGACCGATCGGATCGTCGCGGACATCGTTCGCATCCTGGCGGCACGCCACGGCGAGGAGGACTTCACCGTCACCACGCAAGAAGCCATGCTGGACGTCTTCGGGAGCATCATGCGCATCGTGACCCTCGCCGTCGGGGCGATCGCCGGAATCTCGCTGCTGGTCGGAGCGATCGGCATCCTGACCATGATGTGGATCACCGTCCGCGAGCGCACGGCCGAGATCGGCCTCGTGCGAGCCGTTGGAGCGAGCCGGGCGCAGGTTCGGAGCCTTTTTCTCTTCGAAGCGGCCGCCATCGCCCTCCTCGGCGGTACGGCGGGGGTGATCATGGGGCTCGGCTCGGGCACGCTCCTGCGCTGGGCGGTGCCGGGCCTTCCCGTCACGACTCCGCTCGCGCTCGTGCTGGCGGCCCTGGGCACGAGTCTCGTCGTCGGTCTCGCCTCGGGCGTGCTGCCGGCCCTGCGCGCGGCCCGCCTCGATCCGATCGAGGCGCTGCGTGCCGAATGAGCGCGATCACCAGCGAGCGCATGGACGGCGCGGCCCGTGCGGGCAGCACTCGGACAAGACGCAGCGCAGGCGCGCGAGATCGATCGGTTTGCGCAGGAACGCCTGCGCGAAGCGGTCCGGTCCGACGTCGGGGACCTCCTCGGCTCCGGAGATCACCGCCACCGGGATCCCCGCGACGCCCGGATGATCCCGCTGGATGGCGCGAAAGCGCCAGCCGTCGACCCCGGGCATGCGCAGATCGAGGAGGACCAGACAGGGATCGATGCCACGGCTGAGCCAGCTGAGCGCCTCCTCCCCGTCTCCGGCCTCCACCACGAGGCAGCCCTCCCCGCGCAGATACACGGCAAGCGCCTCCCGCGTATCCGCATCGTCCTCCACCACGAGCACGGTGTGCCGGTGTCCAGGCACGCGGTCTCGTAGCCCAGGCCGCTCAGGCTGTCGAGCCCCCACCCCTTCGGCTTGCAGCCAGGGCCCGAGCCAGGTTTGATCCGCGCCATGCCGGCCCTCTTCCGTCGTATCCTCGTGCCTCACGATTTTTCGGCTCCGGCGACCCGAGCGCTTCGCCTGGCAGCCACCCTCGCCCGCGCCCATGGGGGGCGCCTGACGGTCCTGCACGTCATCGTGCCCTTCTACGTCCCGGCCGACCTGCCGCTCGGACTTGGCGCCGAGCAGCTCCCGCCACCAGCGAGCTTCGTCCCCGAGCAGCGGCGGCGTCTCGAGCGCCTCGTCACGCGGGCCCTCGGTGCGGACGCCCCGCCCTTCACCATCGCCGTGGAGGTCGGGGACCCGGCCCGGTGCATCCTCGAGGCCGCCCGCCGGGCCGATGCCATCGTGATGGCGACCGCCGGGCGCACGGGGCTTGCGCACCTCCTCATCGGCAGCGTGGCCGAGAAGATCGTCCGCCATGCGACCGTGCCGGTATTAACCGTCCGCCCCCGGGTCGCCGCCGCGCCGGCGACACGGCGCGCGCGTCGCTCCGGCCGAGGGCGCTGATTCGCCCGCACCAGGCTGCGTTGCATCCCCGCGGGCAAGCTGCTTAGGACTCCGCCTGATGTCGGAAGCGATCCTCGTCGCCGACGACGAGCCGGGCGTCCGCGACAGCCTCGCGGAGGTCCTGCGGGATGCAGGCTACCAGGTCGAGACCGCCGTCGACGGCACCCAGGCGCTCGCTGCTCTCGACGCGCACGACTTCGCCGTGATCATCACCGACCTGCGCATGCCGGGCGCCGACGGCCTTGCGGTCATGCGCAAGGCGCGCGAGCTGTCCCCGCAGACGGTCACGCTCGTCATGACCGCCCATGGCAGCGTGGAGACCGCGGTCGAGGCGCTGCGCATGGGCGCCGCCGATTACATCCTCAAGCCGATCATCTTCGACGACGTGCTGGCCAAGGTGGCCCGCCTGCTCGAGCACCGCGAGCTCACCTGGCAGGCCCAGATGCTGCGGCGGGAAGTCGAGCAGCACTACGACTTCGAGCAGATGGTAGGCAAGAATGCCGCCATGCAGGAGGTGTTCGAGCTGATTCGCAAGGTAGCGCCGACCAACACCACGGTCCTGCTCACGGGCGAGAGCGGCACGGGCAAGGAGGTCGTCGCCCGCGCGATCCACCGCCACAGCCAGGCCGCCGGGCGCCTCTTCCTGCCCATCAACTGCGCGGCCATCCCGGAGTCGCTCCTCGAGAGCCAGCTCTTCGGCCACGTCCGGGGCGCCTTTACCGGCGCGGTCACGACACAGGAAGGGCTCTTCGCCCGGGCGCGCGGCGGTACGATCTTCCTCGACGAGATCGGCGACCTGCCGATCGGATTGCAGTCGAAGCTGCTGCGGGCCATCGAGGCGAAGGAGATCCTGCCCGTCGGCAGTACCCAGCCCATCACGGTCGATGTCCGGCTGATCGCCGCCACGAATCGCGACCTGAAGGTGATGGTGGACGAGGGCCGCTTCCGCGAGGACCTCTACTACCGGCTGGCCGTCGTCGAGATTCATTTGCCGCCGCTGCGCGACCGCCGCGAGGACATTCCTCAGCTCGTCGAGCACCTCGTGCGGCGGCACAACCGCGAGATGAAGCGCGCGTACAAGGGCGTCGACAACGCGACCCTGAAGGTCCTGATGGCCCAACCGTGGCGCGGAAACGTGCGCGAGCTCGACAACGTCATCGAGCACGCCATGATCCTCGGCAATGGCGAGTGGATCACGGTGGCGGACTTGCCGCGCAGTCTCCGCGACAGCGATCCGCAGGTGGTGCCGGTCGGTGACGACTTGCGGGACGCGCTGCGCGCCTACGAGCGCATCCACATCGAGACCGTGCTGCGCCGCACGAGCAACGACAAGCGACAGGCCGCCGACCGCCTCGGCCTCTCCCTGTCCTCGCTCTATCGGAAGATGAATGAGCTCGGCATTCCGCTCGAGTGACGGGCCGGCCGCGGCGTCGCGCGCCTGGTTCGACCTCGGGCCGGCCGACATCGCGGCGCTGCGCGCCTTCGCCCCCACCCTCGCCGGGCGGCTCGATGCGCTCGTGGCCGAGTTCTACCGCTACCTGCTGCAGTTCCCCGAGACGGCCGCGCTGCTGCAGGCCGAGCCCGAACGGCTCGAGCGGCTCGCCTGCATCCAGCACCGCTACGCCATGGAGCTCGTCTCCGCGGACTTCGGCCCCGACTACGTCGCCTCGCGGCTCCGGGTCGGCGATACGCACCAGCGCATGGGCGTGGCCCCCGAGTGGTACATGGGGGCCTTTGCCCTGCTGCTACGGCTGACGCTGCGGGCGCTCGTCGAGGCAACGGGCGAGGGCCGCGGCCTGCTCCCCACGGTGGAGGCGCTCATCAAGGCCGTCTTCTTCGACATGTCGCTGGCGATGCGCAGCTACATCGACAGCGGGTTCGTCGCGCGCCAGGTGGCCCACGAGCTCGAGCGCGCGGCCAAGGTCGCCGAGGAGGCGCTCAGCGCACGGGCCGAGGTCGAGCGGATGAAGGACGACCTGACGCGCATGGTGGTGCACGACCTCAAGAACCCCGTCACGGGCATCGCCATGCTCGCCCAGCTCCTGCTGCGCAAGAGCGACGGCCTCGGCGAGCGCCAGCGCCATCACCTCGAGCAGATCCAGCGCACCTGCCGGGAGATGATGCGGCTCATCCAGAACCTCCTCGAGATCAGCAAGATCGAGGAGGGGAAGATGCCCGTCGTACGCGAGCCCATCGTCCTCCACGAGCTGGTGGCCGAGGTGCTGGCCGACTACCAGCCAGTGGCCGAACAGGCCGGGCGCACGATCCATCTCGAGGTGGCGTCCGACACCCCGGTCGCGCTCGCCGATCCCGCCTTGCTCAAGCGGGTCCTCGTCAACCTCGTCGTGAACGCGCTCCGGCATAGCGGCAGTCGCGACGTGCGGGTCGTGCTCGGGCCGGGGCCGGGCCCCGACGAGGTCACGGTGCAGGTGATCGACCACGGGCGCGGCATCGCTCCGGAGGATCGCGCGCTGATCTTCGAGAAGTTCCGCAGCGTGCGCCGGTCGCCGACCGACGAGCCGGCCTCAGATACGGGCCTCGGCCTGCCCTTCTGCAAGCTCGCCGTCGACCGCATGGGCGGCCGCATCGGCCTCGACAGCACGGCCGAGCGCACGGCCTTCGCCGTGACGCTCCCCGTGGGGCCTGCCGCATGACGGCGGGCGCGCCCCGGCCGGCCGCGGGCGAGGCCGGCCTCTTCCGGCTGCGGCACCTGCGCATCGACACCCTGCGAGAGCACGTGGTCATGGTTCACGCCGCCGCGGTCCGCGAGGGGAACCTCGGCTTCAACCCCCTCGACCGGGTCTACGTCGTCGGCGAGGACCCCGCGACGGGCGCACCCCGCGAGATCATCGGCGTACTGAACTTCTGTCACGACGCGCTCGTCGCTCCGGACGAGATCGGCCTGTCCGACATCGCCTTCCGCGATCTCGGCCTGCCCGAAGGCAGCGCGGTACGGGCGACCATCGCCGCCACGCCGCGCAGCCTCGATCACGTGCGGGCCAAGCTCGCCGGCGGGCGCCTCGATCGCCCCGCCTTCGACGCTATCCTCGCCGACGTCACCCGCAACCGCTACTCCCGCCTCGAGCTGGCGATGTTCGTGCTCGCCTGCGCCCTGCGCACGCTCGATCTCGACGAGATCGTCGCCTTCACCGAGGCCATGGTGGCGGCGGGCTCCCGGCTCGACTTCGGGTCCGGGCCTGTCGCCGACAAGCACTGCATCGGCGGCATTCCCGGGAACCGCACCACGATGGTCCTCGTCCCCATCCTGGCCGCGCTCGGGCTGCGCGTGCCGAAGACCTCGTCTCGCGCCATCACCAGTCCCGCGGGCACGGCCGACACCATGGGCGTGCTCGCCGAGGTCGCGCTCCCGCCCGCCCGCCTGCACGAGGTCGTGGCCGAGGCCGGGGCATGCATCGCCTGGGGCGGTGCCCTCGACCTGGCGCCCGCCGACGACATCCTCATCACCGTCGAGCGGCCCATGGAGATCGACACCGAGTCGCAGATGGTGGCCTCGATCCTTTCCAAGAAGAAAACTGCCGGTGCGACGCACACCCTGATCGATATCCCCGTGGGGCCGACCGCCAAGGTCCGGACGGCGGCGGATGCGGAACGGCTCGCGAGCCTGTTCCGGGCGGTCGCCAGCCGCATCGGCCTCGCCGTCGAGGTCGAGTGCACGGAGGCCCGGGGGCCGATCGGCTACGGGATCGGACCGCGCCTGGAGGCGCTCGACGTTCTCGCCGTGCTCCGCGGAGAACCCGGAGCCCCCGTCGACCTGCGCGAAAAATCCCTCTTTCTCGCGGGCCGGCTGCTCGAAATGATTGGCGCGGTCACCCCCGCCGGGGGCTATCGCACCGCGCAGCGCACGCTCGATTCGGGCGACGCCTGGCGCGCCTTCGAGCGCATCGTCGAGGCGCAGGGCCGAAAGCCCTTCCCGCCGGAAGCGCCCTTTCGCCACCTGGTGCCCTCGCCCGGCGACGGTCGCATCCGCGAGATCCATGCCTGGGAGATCGCCCGCGTGGCCAAGCGGGCCGGGGCCCCGGCGAACGTGGCTGCCGGGGTGCGCCTGCGGCGCAGCGTCGGCGATGTCGTCGCCCGCGGCGAGCCGCTCTTCGAAATCCACGCCCAGAGCCAGGCCCAGCTCGACTTCGCGCGAGCGTACGCGGAAAGCCGCCCCGACCTCGTGCGCTTCGGCTTCTGAGCCCGGGCCCCGCTCAGGGGCGCAGGTCTGCCTGGCGAGCCGCGCGCCGCAGGGCCAGCACGAGATCCCGTCGGCACGCCGGCGACAGGCGGTGCTGTCGCACCGTGCGCGCCAGCCGCCGCCAGCGCTCGCGCGCCCGCTGGAGCTGGACCGTCCGGCGGCGACCGGCGAGCTCGTCGGCCTCGCGAGCCCGTCGACAGACGGTGTCGGCGCGCCGCACGAGCACCGCCGGGAGCGCGTCGCCGTCGCAGGCGCCGCGCTCGAGTCTCGGACAGACGACGCCACGGAGCTGCTCGTCGAACCAGGCGACGATGCGCGCGCGGGTCTCGGGCGCGGGGAAGCCGTAGTCGACGCGCAAGCGAGGCAACGGCGCCCGCGCATCGTCGCTCAACGAGGTGCCGAGCGGGAACAGCTCGGGCACCGTCTCGCAGTGAATGGTGTCGAAGAAGCCGCAGCGGTTCCGCCAATCCTGTCGATAGTCGATCACCTGCGCTGCGAAGTCGTCGCTAAACCACGGGACGAGCTCGGCGGTCGAGCTGCCTCCCGAATGCGAGAGCAGGCCCAGGCGCGCCGGATCGACGCGCTCGAGCGCCCGCAGGTACTTCGCCATGAGCAGCGTCTCGTAGGCGCGCAAGCCGATCAACGTGAAGCCGTTCAGCAGCAAATCCTCGCTGATCGCCAGCTCCGGTCCGTAGGGGCCGAGACACTCCATGGCCCGGAGCTGCGGCATCACCACCAGGTAGCCGGCAGCGGCCAGCTCGGCGCCGAGATAGCGCTCGGCAAAGATCGCGGGGGTGTCGAGATGACCGTGCAGGCCGACGATCGCCGCCACGCGCCCCCGGCCGGGAGGCTCGAGCACTAGGCCATCGAGCTCGCCGATCTCCGGATCGGCGAACACGACGCGCCGCTCGACGTAGGCCCCGAGATCGCGCCGGGCCAGAGTCGTGACCGTGAGCGGCCGCGCCTCGAGATCGTCCAGCAGGAACGCCACGCCCGTGGCGGCGCGCACGGCGGCGCGAAACCCCGGCGTATCAAGGGCGACCGGGCCCGGCACCGGCGCGGCATCGGCAGCGGCCAGCGCCGCCTCGAGCATGGCCGCGTCGCGGGGCCGCGCCTGCGCGGCGTGCCGGCCGGAAAAATTGCGGTATGCCGCGAGGCAGTCGCGGGCTGCGCAGTCGAAGCTGTTCCCGAGGTCGTCGCGCAGGGTCACGTTGGGGCGCCCGAAGGCTACGCCGGCCATCGCGACCGTCACGAGAAGCCACGCAAGGAGCATTTGCCGTTGCCTCCTAACGCCCCGGGGGTATGCCCTCCCGGATCCGTACGGAGAATATCGTGTCGTGATCGCTCACACGAGCGCGCGCGTTGATGTGCCCGGCCGCCTTCACGCGCTCGAAGGGCAGTGCGGTGTTCAGCCGACCCCGCTCGTAGAGCATGCGATCCACGTAGCCGGTCGCGAGCAGCCGCCAGTCGGGTCGCCGCATCCCACCGATCGCGATGGCGTGCGTGCGAATCGCCGTGGTGCAGTTCTGACTGAAGGCGTTGTACCACGCAGGCCGCTCGCGGAGCGCGTTCATCGTCCGCAGGTAGTCGAGCAACAGGGCGCGGGCCGTGGCGGGCTCCACGGCGAGACGGTAGAGGTACACGTCCTCGTTGCGATAGTTGGTCCGCAGCCGGATGACGTCGCGCTCGTCGGCTGCTACGTAGAAGATTTCGAACTGGCGAAAGAAGCCACGCACCGCCGAGTATGTCTCGTGGCGCTCGCGGCGGGTCTCGATCGAGATGGCCAGCGGCGGACCGGTCGCGAACTGCCAGCTCATGATGGTGTGCGCGATGGCGGGCGAGCCCCAGTACGAGAGGAAGAGATCGACGCCGGTGATCTCCCCGAGATCGTAGGTCCGCGTCTCCCAGCGCGGCACGAACGCGGTCTCGCTCTGGTAGTCGAAGTTGCGGACGTTGTGCAGGACGAGCCGATCGCCGTCGAGCTCGCCCCAGGCGACATGCGCATACTCGGGTGCCCAGTCGCGATCGTTCGACGGCCGGATGCCGCTCCACCAGAGGCCAAGGCCAGCAAGGCCAACGAGCAGGATGGCTCCCGCACGCCAAAACGGGCGCACGGCCAGCAGCACGCTAGCCGCCAGCGTGGCCCAGCCGAGCGCCGCCACCGTCGGCCAGGGGGCAGGGAGCGCAAGGCGGAAGGCGAGCGCAAGGCTCCACCACACCGCCACTGCGGCGAGCGCAAACCCGAGGATAACGCGCCCCGCGGTCCGCACCTCAGCGCTCGCCGTGCCAGCTCATGGGCAGCTGATACTCGATGTGGCCTCGCCGGGCACCAGGACCGCCGCGCCGGTAAAGCGCCCCGCCCGGAGATCCTCGAGGGCACGGTTCGCGGCCTCGAGGGGATAGATGGTCACGTGCGTCCGCACCGGCACGCGCGGCGCGAGGGCGAGAAACTCGCGCGCGTCGGCGCGCGTGAGATTGGCCACCGAGCGCAGCACACGCTCGCCCCACAGTACGGCATACGGAAACCCCGGGATATCGGACATGTGGATTCCTGCGCACACGACGGTGCCCCCGCGCTCCACGGCGCGCAGGGCTTCGGGCACGAGCGGCCCATGGGCCGCGAAGATGATGGCGGCATCGAGCGGTTCGGGCGGCGGTTCGCCCGAAGACCCTGCCCAGACACAGCCCAGCTCGCGCGCGAAGGCCTGCGCGGCCGTGTCGCCTGGCCGCGTGAAGGCAAACACCCGCCGTCGCTCGAACAGCGCCACCTGCACGACGAGGTGAGCCGCGGCACCGAAGCCATAGAGTCCGAGGCGCTCGGCCGGCCCCGCGAGCCGATAACTGCGGTGGCCGATCAGACCAGCGCAGAGGAGCGGCGCCGCCTCCGCATCTCCGTAGCTCGCCGGCAGTGGAAAGCAAAAGCGGGCATCGGCAAGCGTGTACTCGGCGTAGCCCCCGTCGAGATGGTGCCCGGTGAAGCGGGCATCCGCGCAGAGGTTCTCCCGTCCCGACTGACAGAACCGGCAGGCGCCGCAGGACCATCCGAGCCAGGGGATGCCGACGCGCGTGCCGACGGCCAGCGTAGTCACTCCGGGACCCAGCGCATCGACCTCGCCGACGATCTCGTGGCCGGGCACGACGAGCGGCTTCGAGCCGACGAGCTCGCCGTCGACCACGTGCAGATCCGTCCGACACACCCCGCAGGCGCGGACGCGCACGCGCACCTGGCCGGGGCCCGGCAGCGGCAGCGGGACTTCGGCGGCGACGAGCCGTCCGCTGCCCGGGGCTTCGAGCCGCATGACCCGCACGCTCTCCGCATAGCGGGCTCGCGCGCCGCCCGCCACTGCGCGCACGACCCCTCCCACTCGCGCGCTCCGCCGCTGCAGCGAGTGCCGTGTCGCCTGCGGTCCCGGAAAACCATGGCCACGGGACCGTGGGGCGAGTATAGTCCGCGGGTCGTGCCCACGGTGTTCCTTCTGGCCCTGAGTCTCCTCGCCGCCGTTACCCTCCGGCCAGCGCCGCTCCTCGCCGCGCCATGCGAGATCGGCGTTCCCGACTGCTGCGAGAACGACGCCGACTGCACCGACAACGACGCCTGCAACGGTGACGAGACCTGCCAGGCGGGCACCTGCACCGCGGGCACGCCGCTCGTCTGCAACGACGGCGATCCCTGCACCACCGACGCCTGTGAGCCTGCTACCGGCTGTGACAGCGAGCCCATCACGGGCTGCACCCGGTGCACGGCATCATCCGAGTGCAACGACGGCGACTCCTGTACCGACGATTCCTGCAACGCTGGCCGCTGCGTCAACACCGAGCGTGCCGACGGCGCCAGCTGCTCCGACGGCAATCTCTGCAACGGTGACGAGACCTGCCAGGCGGGTACCTGCACCGCGGGCACGCCGCTCGTCTGCGACGACGGCGATCCCTGCACCACTGACTCCTGCGATCCCGCTACCGGCTGTCGCAGCGAGACCATCGCGGGCTGCACCCGGTGCACGGCATCGTCCGAGTGCGACGACGGCACCCCCTGCACCGACGATTCCTGCAACGCCGGCCGCTGCGTCAACACCGAGCGTGCCGACGGCGCCAGCTGCTCCGACGGCAATCTCTGCAACGGTGACGAGACCTGCCAGGCTGGTACCTGCACCGCGGGCACGCCGCCCGTCTGCGACGACGGCGATCCCTGCACCACCGACTCCTGCGATCCCGCTACCGGCTGTCGCAGCGAGACCATCGCGGGCTGCACCCGGTGCACGGCATCGTCCGAGTGCGACGACGGCAACCCCTGCACCGACGATTCCTGCAACGCTGGCCGCTGCGTCAACACCGAGCGTGCCGACGGCACCAGCTGCTCCGACGGCAACGCCTGCAACGGTGACGAGACCTGCCAGGCTGGTACCTGCACCGCGGGCACGCCGCTCGTCTGCGACGACGGCGATCCCTGCACCACCGACTCCTGCGATCCCGCTACCGGCTGTACGACCACACCCGCTCCCGACGGCACCAGCTGCTCCGACGGCAACGCCTGCACGCAGACCGACACCTGCCAGGACGGCGTCTGTACCGGCTCGAACCCCATCGTCTGCACGGCGAAGGACCAGTGTCACAGCGCGGGCACCTGCAACCCAGCGACAGGCTTGTGTTCCGATCCGCCGAAAGCCAACGGCACCACCTGCAATGACGGCGACGCCTGCACGCAGACCGACACCTGCCAGGACGGCGTCTGTACCGGCACGAACCCCATCGTCTGCACGGCGAAGGACCAGTGTCACAGCGCGGGCACCTGCAACCCGGCGACAGGCTTGTGTTCCGATCCGCCGAAAGCCAACGGCA
>Ga0209101_1000315_pt1 | contig 40653 bp, 28 predicted proteins | sample ConPoolayeCmetaG_FD_185481 | JGI IMG/M metagenome (GOLD analysis project Ga0209101, IMG submission 185481) | Hot spring microbial mat communities from California, USA to study Microbial Dark Matter (Phase II) - Cone Pool mat layer C metaG... ...
CGCCGGCGCCGCGCCGCCCCCGCCGCCCGCCGAGGAGAATGAGATCCTGATCCGCTCGCCGATGGTCGGGACCGTCTACCACTCATCGGATCCCGAGTCGCCGCCACTGGTCACCGTCGGCTCCCAGGTCACGCCCGACACGGTGGTCTGTCTGATCGAGGCCATGAAGGTCTTCAACGAAATCAAATCCGAGTGCACGGGTCAGATCACGAAGATCCTGGTGAAGAACGCCCAGGCCGTGGAATTCGACCAGCCGCTCTTCGCGGTCCGGCCGGCCTAGAGCGGAGCACGGCTTGTTCACCCGCATCCTTGTGGCCAACCGCGGCGAGATCGCGCTGCGAATCATCCGCGCCTGCCGCGACTTGGGAATCGAGGCCATCGCGGTCTACTCGCGGGCCGACCGCGACGCCGCCTATCTCAACCTCGCCCACGACGCGATCTGCATCGGCGCCGAATCGCCGGTGCAGTCCTACCTGAACGCCGCCGCCATCATCTCGGCCGCCGAGCTCACGGACGTGCAGGCGATCCATCCGGGCTACGGGTTCCTCGCCGAGAATGCACGCTTCGCGCAGATGTGCCGCGACTGCCGGATCGAGTTCATCGGCCCCAGCCCGGAAGCCATGCGGGCCCTGGGGGACAAGGTCGCCGCGCGGAAACTGGCCAAGCAGGCCAAGGTGCCCTGCGTCCCCGGCAGCCCCGGTAACGTGGAGAGCGAGGACGAAGCGGTCGCGATCGCCGAGAAGCTCGGCTACCCGGTCATGATCAAGGCCGCTGCGGGCGGCGGCGGTCGCGGCATGCGGCCGGCCCACAACGAAGCGACGCTGCGCTCCAGCTTCAAGCACGCCCGGGCGGAGGCGGAGGCCGCCTTCAAGGACGGCAGCTTGTACATCGAGAAGCTGATCGAGCGCCCGCGACACGTCGAGGTCCAATTGCTGGGCGACCGCAAGGGCAACGTCATCCACCTCTGGGAGCGCGACTGCTCGCTCCAGCGTCGCCACCAGAAGCTGGTCGAGGAATCGCCGTCGCCGCACATCAGCCCGCGCACCCGCGCGAAGCTGTGCGCGGCGGCCGTGCGGCTGGCCCGCGCCGCCGGCTATTACTCGGCCGGTACGTGCGAATTTCTCGTGGACGAGCGCGAGAACTTCTATTTCATGGAGGTCAACGCCCGCATTCAGGTCGAGCACCCGGTGACGGAGCTGGTCACCGGCGAGGACCTGGTGCAGTGGCAGATCCGCATCGCCGCCGGCGAGCCGCTCAAGCTCAAGCAGGACCAGGTGCGGCAGTGCGGACACGCGCTGGAGTGTCGCATCAACGCCGAAGCGCCCGAGGACGGCTTCCGCCCCAGTCCGGGGCCGATCGAACGGCTGATCGTGCCCGGCGGGCCGGGCGTCCGGGTCGACACCCACGCGTACGCCGGTTACCGGGTCAGTCCCTTCTACGATTCGCTGGTCGCCAAGCTGCTCGTCCACCGCCCCACCCGGGCCGAAGCGATTCGCGCTATGCGACGGGCCCTGGCCGAATTCGTCATCGGCCCGATCAAGACCACGATCCCGCTCCATCGGGCCATCATGGAACAGGCGGATTTCGTCCGCGGGCGGGTCGATACGAGCTTCATCGAGCGCACGTTCGCCGCGGCAGAACGCAGCTCCGCCTGAGCGCGCCGGCCCCGGTCGCCGCGGACGATTGAGCCGGCGTCCGACGTGTGGTCTAATGCGCAGGCGACGCGGCACGGCCGCCGCTGCGGAGGAGCCCGGGCCGTCATGAAGATCCTCGTCGCCTGTGATCTGCCGGCGAGCGCGCTGGAACAGCTCGCCGCGCTGGGGGCCGAGGTGGTCGCGCGTCCGAACCTCGCGGCCCGCGAGCTCCGCGACGCGCTGACCGGCGTGAGCATCCTGATCGTGCAGAACCTGCGGGTCGCCCCCGACGCGATCGCCCGCGCCCGCGACCTCCAGATGATCATCCACGCCGGACCGGGGCCCGGTGAGATCGCGGTCGACGAGGCCTCGGTGGCCGGCGTGTTCGTCACCCACTGCCCCGAGCAGCACGCCACCGCCGTCGCCGAGCTGACCTTGGGCCTGGTCCTCGCGCTCGACCGGCGGATCGTGGAAAACGCCGTGGCCACACGCGAAGGCCGTTGGGTCCGCCCCGAGGTCAGCGACGCCCGCGGACTGGCCGGGCGGACGCTCGGCGTGGTCGGCTGGGGCACGGTGGGCCGCCTGGTGGCCGTGCGGGCCCGCGCGTTCGGTCTGCGGGTGCTGGCCTGGCCCCCTCCGGGTGTCGGCGAAGGGGCGGAAGAGGCCGGCGTGACGTTCTGCAACTGGCCCCGCGAACTGGCCCGCGGGGCCGACATCGTCACCATCCACACCTTCGAGGACGAGGAGGACCGCGGCGTTCTGATCGACGAGGAATTCCTCGCCAGCCTGCCGGAGGGGGCCCTGCTGGTGCATGTCGGGCGCCCGGGCGCCGTCGATGCCGCGGCCCTGGCCGACGCCGTTCCGCGCCGCCGATTGCGGGTCGCCGTGGACGTGTTCATGCCCGAGCCGATCACCGAGCCCGCCAGCTTCCGCGTCAAACTGGCCGAGATACCCGGCGTGATCTGCACCCAGCACATCGCCTCGTTGACCGAGCAGGCCCGCACGGCCACGGCGGCCGAGGTGGTCCGCATCGCGCACGACTTCCTCGTGGCCGGCGAAGTCCGCAACTGCCTGAACCTGCTGGAGCGCAGCCCGGCCACCTGGCAGCTGGTCCTGCGGGTCCGGGACCAGGTCGGTGTAATGGCATCCATTCTGGAGGCCGTCCGGGCCGATGGAATCAACGCCGAGGAGATCGGCAGCCGGGTCTTCGCCGGTGCCAAGGCGGCCTGGTGCACGATCGCCCTCGACGAGCGGCCCAGCACGGAAGCCCTCGAGGCCATCCGGGCCCTGCCGGACGTCCTCCATCTGGAACTCCGCGCCGTGGTCTGATAGGCTGGTCGCGCTCCGGATTCGCCGCTTTTCGGCCGGCGCGGCGGAACCGCCGTCGGCCGGGCGGGTATAAACCGTCAGGCAGCCGATGCGAAGTTGCGGGCGTTCATCGCTGGGTCTTCTGGTCGCCGGCCTGGCCGGGCTTGCAGCCCTACCCTGCGCGCACGGCGGCGACGAGCCGTCGCCCGCCGCGGACTTGCTCCGCGCGGAGCTCCAGCCCGCCCGGCCGGTCTACACCAGCGATATGCCGGTTCGGCTGCGCTTCACGCTGGTCAACACCGGCGATCGGCCGGTCGAGATCCCGCTGCCCACGCCCTGGAACTTCGACGACGGCCTGGCGCTGCCGCCCGCCTTGCTGCACGGTCAGGCCGACCGCCCGGCGCTCACGTTGGTCTTCAACGGCGAGGCGCCCCAGGCGGTGCGGACGAGCCCGGCGGGCAGCGCGGAGTTGTCCGCGCCCGCATCGGGCGGGGCGGCCCTCCGCATCGCGGCCCATTCGTCGTTGGGGACGGAAGTCGACCTGCGGGACTTCTACCCGGCGGTGCGCTACCCGGGCGCGTACCGCGTCGAGTGGCAGCCCCTCGGCCCCGACGGACCGGTCGGCGCAGCGGAGTTCCGCGTCGAGCCGCGGAAGGATGCCATCCTCGTCACGGACTTCGGCAAGATCACGTTCACGCTCGAGTACGAGCTGGCCCCCCGGAACGTCGAGAACTTCCTCGAGCTGGTCCGCGCCGACTTCTACAGCGGGAAAACGCTCCACCGCATCGTGCCCGGTTTCGTGCTCCAGGGCGGCTGCCCCAACGGCAACGGCACCGGAATGCGAAAGGACGGCAAGACCGTCGTGGCCGAGTTTCACAACACGCCCGTGGACCTCGGCACGCTCATGATGGCCCGCCGGCCCAGCGACCCCAACTCGGCCAGTTGCCAATTCCTCATCGCCCTCGGCCGCCAGCCGGCGCTGGACGGCAAATACACGGTCATCGGCCGGGCTAACGACCCCGAGAGCTTGCGAACGCTTCAGGCCCTCGCGGCCGTTAGAACCGACCGGAACGACCGCCCCCTGGCCCCGGTGACGATCCGCTCGATCAACCTCGTCGACGCCGACTCGGAGCGGGTGCGCAATCTCGGCCACCGCAGCCCCGCGCCGTCGACGCCTTCAGGCGAGCCGGCCCGCTCCGCCCGCTGACGCCGCGCGCGACTTTCCACCCGCCGCAACGCCCCGTTCACAGCGCGGTCCGGCCTCCCGAGCAACGGCCGCGCGACTTTCCACCCGCCGCCACGCCCCGTACACTGCCGCGGGTTCGCTCGTTTCGCGGCCTGGCGTTCTGGAGGTCCCCCGCTTGCGTGCCGGAGCCTGCTGCCCCCCGCTTCGCCTGAGCGCCCGCGTCGTGCCGCCCGGTCTGGGCTGCGGGTTCCTGCTAGCGCTGGTCGCCGGGTGCGCGCCGGGCGGGCCCGTGGGCACCCCCCTGACGGACACCTGGGCGCTGGCCGCCCCCGTGGATGGTGTGCTGACCCGACTCCGCCTGACGTTCGCCGCCGACGGCCGCCTCGAAACCGTCCGGTTCGAGATCGGCGACTCCGGCACGCTCACGAACTCGGCCGCCGCCGGCCGCGGCTACGTGTTGGGCGACACGGTCGTCATCGACGGCGCCTTCGGCGGCAGCCGACTGACGTTCACCGGGACGCTGGCCGCGGACGGCACCGGCGCCGGCGGCACCCTGCGGGCCCGGATCGTCGTTGGCGACAGCACCATCGTGCTGGACGACGCGCCGGCCGTCTTCTCGTGGGTCCCGTAGTGCGGCGCGCCAGCGCCCGGCCGCGTCCGCCGCCGGCGCCGCGGGCGGAGGACGGCGCTGGCGGCTGCTCAGAAATACAGGTCGCGGCGGTCCGTCTCGCGGATCTGCCGCAGCCGCTCGATCAGCTCTCGCTTGAGCGGTCCCTCCTCGATCCGCTCCAGCTCGTCCGCGATCAGCCGCTCGCCCGCGGCCCGCGTCGCGGGGCTGGCGTAGTCCCGCAAGTACTCCGCGGCCGTCAGCAGCGCGTTCGGCGTGCAGAAACGCTTGATGAAGCCGGGAATCGCGAACTCCATGAAATGCTCGCCGGTGCGGCCGAGGCGGTAGCACGCCGTGCAGAAACTCGGCAGGTAGCCGTCGGTGACAAGCTCGCCCAGCACCGCGTCGAGCGAGCGGATGTCGCCGAGCTCGAACTGCTCGCGCTCCATGCATTGCGTATCGCCGGCCTCGGTGTAGCCGCCCAGCTCGATCCGGCTGCCCGCGTCGATCTGCGACACGCCGAAACCCAGCAGCTCGCGTCGCAGGGCAGGCGGCTCGCGGGCCGTCAGGATCAGGCCGGTGTACGGCACCGCCAGCCGCAGGATCGCCACCACCCGCTTGAAATCCGCGTCGCTCACCTTCCAGCGGTCGTCCAGCGTCACCCCCAGCGCCGGCCGCACCCGCGGGAAGCTGATCGTGTGCGGGCCGACTCCAAAGCGCTCCTGGAGGTGCCGCGCGTGCGCCACCAGCCCCAGCACCTCGAAGCGCCAGTCGTACAGGCCGAACAGCGCGCCGATGCCGACGTCGTCGAGGCCGGCCTCTTGGGCGCGGCTCAGGGCATCCAGCCGCCACAGGTAGTCGCCTTTCCGCGTGTGCCGCGGATGCATGGCCGCGAAGGTCGCGTGATGGTAGGTCTCCTGAAAGACCTGAAACGTCCCGATCCCGGCCTCCCGGATGCGGCGGTAGCCGGCGAGGTCCTGCGGCGCCGCGTTGATGTTCACGCGGCGGATCTCCCCCGGCCCCACCCGCACGCTGTACACCAGCCGCACGCAGTCGTGGATGAAGTCCGCGTCGTAGCGCGGGTGCTCGCCGAACACGAGGATCAGCCGCTTGTGACCGCGCTGCTCGAGCGCCTCCACCTGCCGACGGATCTCCTCCGCGTCCAGCGTCCGACGCACCGCGTCCGCGTTCGAGTGCCGGAACGCGCAGTACAGGCACTCGTTCACGCAGTCGTTGCCGATGTACAGCGGCGCGAACAGCACGATGCGGTTGCCGTACACCGTTTCCTTGAGCGTGCAGGCCGCCGCGAACAGCTCCGCCTGGAGGTCCGGCGCGTCCGCCCCCACCAGCACGGCCGTCTCCTCCACCGTCAGCGGCTCCTTGGCCAGGCTGCGCGCGATCACGTCCCGCACGCGGGCCGGCTCCGGCCGCGGCGCCCGCAGGAGCGCCTCGAAGCGGGCCTCGTCGATGAAGTCGACCGCCCCGTCACTCAGGGCCGGATCCGGCAACCGTGGCATTCTCGTCCTCAGACCGCGCCGCCCGGCCCGACGCGTGCGGTCCAGTTCGGCGAGTCGCCGCGGCCGGTGCCGACGGTGCGTCCGATGCGGCGGATGCGCTCCGCCAGGCACCCGTGGCACGCCTCCGGGGTCTCGCGGACGCAGGCCTTGCCGGGGTAAATCTCGTAGCGCGCCCGCAACTCGACCGGCGTCAGGTTCGGCATCACGATGTTCGCGCCGCGCCGCAGGCCCAGCTCGCGGCCCTGCGCGCGGTTCAGCGTCGCCAGCGCGGTCGTACTGGGAATATTAGCGCGCGGGCACATCAGCCGCGCCAGCGCGATCATCTTGTAGGTCGTCAACTCGTCGTTGGGGACCTGCTCCGGCCCCGCGGCCCGCGCCGCCTCCGCGCACAGCGGCGTCTCGGGGTGCGGGATGTACGGCCCCAGCCCGATCATGTCGAGGTCCAGTTCCCGGAACAGCTCCAGATCCGACGCCAGGTCCTCGTACGTCTGACCCGGCAGCCCCACCATGACCCCGCTGCCGACCTCGTACCCCAGCTCCCGCAGCCGCCGCAGGATGGCCGGCCGGTCGGACACCCGCCCCGGCCGGGGCGGGTGCAGCCGGTCGTACAGCGCCCGGTTGGAGGTCTCGAACCGGAGCAGATAGCGGTCCGCCCCGGCATCCCTCCAGGTCCGCAGGGCGTCGTCGTCCACCTCGCCGAGGCTCAGCGTGATCGCCAGCGGCGTCTCAACGCGGATCCGCTTGACCAGCGCCGCCACCCACTCGGTTGTTAGCAGCGGGTCCTCGCCGGCCTGAAGCACGACCGTCCCATAACCGAGGGCCACGGCCTGCCGCACGCACGCCATGATTTGCTCGGTAGTCATCCGATAGCGGCCGAGCTTCACATTGGGCGCCCGCAGCCCGCAGTACGCGCACCGGCGCACGCAATGGTTGGAGACCTCGATCAGGCCGCGCAGGTGCACGGCGTCGCCCACGTGGGCCCGCCGCGTCGCATCCGCGCGCTCCCAGAGCTCGGCCAGCCGCGTCGCGTCAGTTTCCCGCAGCCAACGGAGCAGTTCGGCCCGTTCCATCGTTCGCCACCGGGGGTTTGGCATTCCGCCGCAGCGTCACCGTGAACGTGCTGCCGACATCCGGCGTGCTCGTCACGGTCGCATCCCCGCCGTACAGCAGCGCGAGCTTCTTGACCACCGACAGACCCAGTCCGCTGCCGGTGATGTCGCGCGTCTTTTCGTTGCGAATCCGCACGAAGTCGTTGAACAGCTTCGCGGCCTCTTCCGGCGTCAGCCCGATCCCCGTGTCCGACACGGCCAGCACCACCCGCTCCGCGTCGCCGGTCAGCCGCACGGTCACCCGCCCCCCCGGGCGATTGTACTTCACCGCATTCGTCAGCAGGTTGTTCAGGATGATCTCCAGCTCGCCGCGGTCGGCCGTGAGAACCTGCGGCTCGCCCGGCTCCAGCTCCAGCGTGAGGTTCCGCTCGGCCGCCGCGGGCCGCACCGTCTCCAGGGCCGCGCGGGCCACCTCGCGGAAATCGACCGGCGCAAGCTCGCGGCGCTTCTGACCCGATTCGATCCGCGTCAGGTCCAGCAGGTCCATGATCAGCTTGCGCATGCCCTCCGCCCGGACCAGGCAGCGCTGCACCACCGGCGCGTACGCGGCCACGTCCGGCCCCAGCGCCTGGTCGCGGATGATGTTCAGGTAGCCCTCGATCGCCGCCAGCGGCGCCTTGAGCTCGTGCCCGAGCACCGAGATGAACTCGAAGCGCACGCGGCGCTTCTCGGCCGCCAGCTTGCGGGCCTGCCGGAGCGTCACCAGATGCAGGGCCGCCTTGCGCATCGTCTCCTTGAGCTCGTCCGGCGTGAACGGCTTGGCGAGGAAGTCGAAGGCCCCGGACTTGGTCGCATGCACGGCCGTTTCGAGCGTGGCGAAGGCCGTGATCATGATGGTCAGCACGTCCAGCTCGCGCCGCACGACCTGCTCGAGCACCTCGATGCCGCTCATCCCGCCCATCTTGTGGTCCAGCAGCATGATGTCGTGCGGGCGGGCGGTCAGCCGCTCCAGCGCTTCCTCGCCGCTGGCGGCCTGCTCCAGCTCGAACCCGACCTCGCCCTCGACGTCGGGCAGGTGCAGCCGGTATCCCCGCAGCGCGCGGACGACCGCGTGCCGCATGCCGGCCTCGTCGTCCACCACGAGCACACGCAGCGTTTCCATGTCAGATTCCGCCGGGCAGCAGGCGGCGCAGCTCGGCTTCGAGCTGCTCGAGGCGCACGGGCTTGTCCAGCACCCCGTCGGCCTGGATCCAGGCCCGCTCCTCCCCGGTCCCGGCGTCGAACCGCAGGCCGGTCTCGGCCGTCACCCCCGTCACGAGCAGCACCGGAATGGTCGGATCTTGCCGCTTGATGTAATGGCAGAGACTGAAGCCCGCGTCCGGCTCTTCCATCATCAGATCGGCCACCACGAGGTCCGGGCGCCGGGCCTGCACCAGCTCCCGGGCGGCGCGGGCGCTTTCGGCGGCCCGCACGCGGTGGCCCCGCGCTTCCAACGCCGTGCGGAGCAGGTTCAGGAAGTCCAGGTCGTCGTCGACGATCAGTATGTCCGCCGCCATTCCGCCCTCTCGCCGTCGGTGCAGCTACCCCGCCGCCGCGCTCGGCTTGGCGCGCTCGCGGGGCAAGGTCACCGTGAAGGTCGTGCCGGTCGGCCCGCCGGCCGGGTCCGCGTTCGACACCACGCGGATGTCGCCCTGGTGCATCTTCACGATGCCGTACGTCACGGACAAGCCCAGCCCCGTGCCCTTGCCGGCGCTTTTGGTCGTGAAGAACGGCTCGAAGATTTTCGGCAGGTTCTCCGGTGGAATGCCGATGCCGGTGTCGGCCACCTCGATCCGCACGCGCGGCCCGTCGGCCGCCGTGCGGACCGTCAGCGTGCCGCCGCCCGGCATCGCGTCCACCGCGTTGTTGACGAGGTTGGTCACCACCTGCGCGACCTGGTCGCGGTCGATCTCCGCCTTCAGGTTGGGATCGGCGTGCTCATACCGCACGGTCACGCCCGCCGGCACGCGGAGCGTCCGCACCGTCTGCTCGACCAGCCCCGGCACGTTCGTCGCCCGCGCCTCGACCTTGTTCTTGCGCGCGAACTGGAGCAGCCCCGACACGATCCGCTTGCAGCGGTCGGCCTCGCCGGCCATCAGCGCCAGGTCGGCGTGCAGCGGGTGCTCCGGCGGCGTCTCCTCCAGCAGCGTGTGCGCCAGCATCAGCACTGTGCCGAGCGGGTTGTTCACCTCGTGGGCGATCCCCGCGGCGAGCTGCCCCATGCTCGCCAGCTTCTCCGACTGCATCAGCGCTTCCTGGGCGCTGGCGAGCTGCTGGTTCGACACGGCCAGGTCCCGGCACGTCGAGCGGAGCTGCTCGATCGTGTACGGCAGGCACATCTCGCCCTCGGCCAGCCCGCGCAGAATCGCGGTGGCGTGCTCGCGGCAGGTCTCATAGCCGCACGCGCCGCAGTTGAGCTCGTCCGCGGGCCGGAACTTGCCCAGCCGCGCCAGCACCTCGCGCACCTCCGCCTCCGACGGCGCCCGGATTCGCCGATCCCGCGCCGCGAACGTCCGCCGCAGGTCCAGGTCCGTCAGGCGGGCCCAGTGCTCGTGCCAACGCTCGCGATCGCCGTCGGCCATCCGCCGCTTCGCGTAGCGGCTGACCAGCGCCCGCCGGCTGAACAGCGGCGCCCGACTCGTGCAGCCCGGCCCCATGATGCACCCGTTGCAGCACAGCACCTCCAGCAGCCGCGCATGAATGTCGCCGCTCTCGAATTCGCGGAGCGCCTCCACGAACTCGCTGCGTCCGTCGGCCGCCACGACCTCGCCCGACAGCAGGTCCTCCGGCATTTGGGCCGCCTGGAGCATGCCGCGGCTGAGCGGGAACAGCGCCCCGCTGCCGGCGTGCGGCGGATCGAAGTCGTCGGGCGCGACCGACCCGGCCTCCAGCGCCCGCCGCCCGAGCAGCTCGCGCAGCTCCCCGAAGGTCAGAACGGCGTCCACTTCGCCCGCGATCGGCCCGCTGCCGGCCTCGCCCTTCTTGGCGATGCACGGCCCGATGAAGACTGTCCGCAGATCGTCGCCGTACAGCCGCCGCAGCGCCCGCGCCGCCGCCACCATTGGCGAGACGATCGGCGCCAGCATCGGGACCAGCTCCGGGTGATAGCGCTCCACGTACCCCACGATCGCCGGGCACGTCGTCGCGATGAACCGCCCGGGCTGCGCCGCCAGCAGCCGCCGATACTCCGCCGCCACCAAGTCCGCCCCGAACCCCACCTCGCAGACCCGCTCGAACCCCAGCCCGCGGAGCAGCCCCACCAGGTGCTCGTACCCGAACTCGGTGAACTCCGCCGGAAAACTCGGCGCCACCAGCGCCGCGACCCGCCCCCCGGACGCCAGGAGGGCCTCAACCGCCGAGACCTCGGACCGCACGCGCTTGGCCGCCTGGCTGCACACCCGCACGCAGTTCCCGCACCCCACGCAGCGATCCGCCAGCACCTCCGCCTGCCCCCCCGCGATGCGGATCGCCTTCGCGGGGCACTCCCGCACGCAGGTGTAGCACAGGCGGCACCGCTCGCGGATCGTGGTGACCAGGGGCGCGCTCTGCGGGTCCATGTGCTCCCGGCGACCGGCCGCGCCGGACGCCGCTCCTGCCAACCGGACCGTCCCGGCCGGTCCAACACGCCGGCCCGACCGGCCCTCATCCTATCGGAAACCGCCGGCCGCCCATACGCATCCGCCGACCGGCCCACGCTACCGGATGACCTCCCGGGCGTGGTAGTGCGTGTGCAACAGCCGATGGCTGGTCTCGCTGAGCGGCTCGTCGAGGAACTCGTCGTACAGTCGGCGGACCGCCTCGTTGCGGTGCGACACGCGCACGGGCCCGTCCCGATCGATCTGGTACAGCGCCCGCATCCGCGCCCGGACCGCGTCCCGGTCCGCCCCCAGCGGCTGCCCGCCGCCCGCGATGCAGCCGCCCGGACACGTCATCACCTCGATGAACTGGAGGTCGGCGCGGCCGGCCCGGATCTCGCCGAGCAGCCGCCCCGCGTTCGCCAGACCGCTGACGACGGCGACGCCCAGGTCGAGTCCGTTGATCCGCACGCGCGCTTCCTTGACGCCCTCGAGCCCGCGGACCGGCTTAATCCGAAGCTCCTCCAGCTCGCGGCCGGTCAGCAGGTAATGGGCCGTGCGCAGGGCCGCCTCCATCACGCCCCCGGTCGCGCCGAACAGCTTGCCGGCGGTCGTCCGCTCGCCGAACGGGTTGTCGGCGGACTCCGGCACGACCCGGGTGGGGTCGATGCCGCGCAGGCGGAAGATGCGCGCCAGCTCGCGCGTCGTCAGGACGGCGTCCACGTCCGGCCGGCCGTCGCGGGCCAGCTCGGGCCGGCCGGCCTCGAACTTCTTGGCCGTGCAGGGCATGATCGCCACGGAGTAGATCTGCGCCGGGTCGAGGTCCTCGCGCTGGGCGAAGAACGACTTGATCAGCGCGCCGAGCATCTGCTGCGGACTCTTGCAGGTCGACAGGTTCGGCACGAAGTCCGGGTGGAACTCCTCCACGTACTTGATCCAGCCCGGCGAGCAGCTCGTCAGCAGCGGCAGCCGGCCCCCGGTGCGGATCCGCCGCACCAGTTCCGACGCCTCCTCCAGGATCGTCAGGTCGGCCGAGAACGACGTGTCGAACACGCGCCGGAAGCCCAGCCGCCGCAGCGCGGCCGTCAGGTGGCCGTCCACGTCAGCCCCCGGGCGCAGGCCGAACTCCTCGGCCAGCGTGACGGACACGGCCGGCGCGTGCTGCACCACGACGAACCGGTCGGGGTCGCGGAGCGCGTCGAGCACTTCCTTGATCGCGCTCTGCTCCCGCAGGGCGGCCGTCGGGCAGACCATGATGCACTGGCCGCAGTTGATGCAGCTCGAGACATTCAGGCCCTGATCGAAGGCCGTCCCGACGTGCGTGCGGCTGCCGCGGTGGATGAAGTCGATGGCCGCGACGCCCTGAACCTCCTCGCAGACGCGGACGCACCGGCCGCACAGGATGCACTTGGCCGGGTCGCGCACGAGGGCGACGCTGGAGGCGTCGACGTGGTAGGTGTTGCTGCGGCTGGCGCGGAAGCGCCGCTCGCGCACGCCCAGCTCGGCCGCCAGCGCCTGGAGCGTGCAGTTGTTGTTGCGCACGCAGTACAGGCAGTCGTCGGGGTGGTTGGCCAGCAGCAGCTCGACGATGGTCTTGCGGGCGACGAGGGCCCGCGGCGAGTGCGTGTGGACCTTCATGCCCTCCTGCACGGGAAACGCGCAGCTCGGCACGAGGTTCCGCTGGCGCTCGACCTCCACCACGCACAGGCGGCACGCGCCGGTCGGCGTGAGGTGCTCGAGGTTGCACAGCGTCGGCACGTTCACGTGCGCCCGCCGCAGCGCCGTCAGCAGCATCTCGCCGGGGCGGGCCTCGATCATCCGATGGTTCACTTCGATCTGCATGCGGCGTCCACTCCCAGGCGCCCGACCGCGCGGGCCGGGCGCGGCCGATCATTCCGCGACGATGGCCTCGAACCGGCACAGGTCGACGCACGTGCCGCAGGCGATGCACTTCTCCGGCACGATGTAATGCGGGGCCCGCTTGGCCCCGCGGATCGCCTCCGCCGGACACTTCAGCGCGCAGAGCGTGCAGCCGTGGCACTTCTCCGCGTCGATCCGGTACGTCAGCAGCTCGCGGCAGACGCCCGCCGGACAGCGGCGCTCGAAGACGTGCGCCTCGTACTCCGCGCGGAACCAGCGCAGGGTGCTGAGCACCGGGTTCGGCGCCGACTGGCCCAGACCGCACAGACTCGTGTCGCGGATGACCTCCGCCAGTCGGTTCAGGTACATCACGCCCTTGAAGCGCTCCAGGGCCCTGTAGCCGGTTTCGTTGCGGCGGGCGCGCGTGATGGCCTCGAGGATCTCCAGCATGTGGCGCGTCCCCTCGCGACAGGGAATGCATTTCCCGCAGCTCTCGCGTTGGATGAAGTCCATGAAGAACTTCGCCACATCCACCATGCAGTTGTCCTCGTCCATCACGACGAGCCCGCCCGAGCCCATCATCGCCCCCACGGTCTTGAGCGAGTCGTAGTCGATCTCGATGTCCAGGTGCGACGCCGGAATGCATCCGCCCGACGGCCCGCCGATCTGCACCGCCTTGAAGGCCTTGCCGTCCGGAATCCCGCCGCCGATGTCGAAGACGATCTGCCGAACCGTCGTGCCCATCGCCACTTCGATCAGCCCCGTCCGGGCCACCTTGCCCGACAGCGCGAACACCTTCGTGCCCTTGCTGCCCGCCGTCCCGACCGCCGCAAAGCGCTCCGCGCCCAACTCCAGCAGCGTCGGCAGGTTCGCCAGCGTCTCGACGTTGTTGATCACCGTCGGCTTGCCGAACACCCCCGACACCGCCGGAAACGGCGGCCGCGGCCGCGGCATCCCCCGCCGGCCCTCCACGCTGTTGATCAGCGCCGTCTCCTCGCCGCACACGAACGCCCCGGCGCCCTGCTTGAGCGTGATGTGCAGGTCGAAGCCGCTGCCGAGGATGTTCTCGCCCAGCAGACCGGCCGCGTGCGCCTGCCGGATCGCATGCTCGAGATGCTTGATCGCCAGCGGATACTCGGCCCGGATGTAGACGTAGGCCTTGCTCGCGCCGATCGCGTAGGCCGCGACCGCCATGCCCTCGACGAGCCGGTGCGGGTCCCCCTCGATCACGGCCCGGTCCATGAACGCCCCGGGGTCGCCCTCGTCGGCGTTGCAGATCAGATACTTCTGGTCGCCCGGCGAATTCAACGCGATCTTCCACTTCCGCCCGGTCGGGAACCCGCCGCCGCCGCGGCCGCGCAGCCCGCTCCGCTCCACCAGGTCACACAGCTCGGCCCGCGTCATCCCGCGCAGCACCTGCGCCAGCCCCCGGTACCCGCCGCGCGCGAGGTACTCCTCGAGGCTGTTCGGATCGATCAGCCCGCAGTTCGCCAGCACCCAGCGCGTCTGCGGACGGAAGAACGGATGCTCGTCCAAATAGGGCACATCCAGCCACGGCTGGAGCGGGGGCGTGCGGAACTGCCCTAGCACGTCCGCCGCCGGAACCCGTCCCGCCAGCGCCGCCTCGAGCAGCCCCGGCACCTTCTCCGCCGTGACCCCCCGGAAGCTCACCCGGGTGCGCCCGGGCAACTGCACATCGAGCAGCGGCTCGGCCGAACACATCCCGATGCAGCCCACCTCGACCACATCCGCCGCGATCGCCCGCTCGGCCAGATACTGCCGCACCGCCGCCAGCGTCTTGGCGGCGCCCGCCCCCAGGCCGCACGTGCCGGCCCCGACGAAGATCGCCGGACGCGCGAGACGGTCGCGCCGCAGCAGCGCCAGCCGCTCCTCCCGCCGGGCCTGCGCCTCCGGTGTGTCCGCCGGCGCCGGTCCGAGCAGCGCGGCGCGATCCTCGGCCGTCAGCATTGGGTTGGCGCACCGCGCGCACGCACAGGGCACGACGCCCGCGTTTCCGTTATTTCCCGTCGCCATGCTCCGCTTCCTTCGCGTACTGCTGCACCAGCTTGCGGACGCTGTCCGGCGTCACGCTCGCGTGGAACTCGCCGTTCATCGTGACCACCGGCGCCAGGCCGCAGGCACCGATGCACGCCACCACCTCGAGGCTGAACTGCCCGTCCCGCGAGGTCTGACCCGGGTCGATCTTGAGCACCTGACGGATCGCCTCGAGCACCGTGGCCGACCCCTTCACGTGGCACGCGGTGCCGCGGCACACCTGGCAGTGCACCCGGCCGCGCGGCTGGAAACGGAACTGGTTGTAGAACGTCGCGACGCCGTAGACCTTGCTGACAGGCAGGTTAAGCCGCCGCCCGATCGCCAGCATGCTCGCCTGCGAGAGGTAACCGAACTCGTCCTGCACCGCTTGCAGGATCGGGATCAGGTGCTCGCGGCGGGCCTCGGGAAAGCGGTCCAGGACCACCTCCACCGGCCCGGCCTCGCCGACGCAGGCACAGCCGATCGCTTCCGGTGACACCACGCTACTCCTCGGTCCGGCCGGCTCCGTGCCGCGCGAAGAAGGCCACCTTCTCCAGCGACACGGCGATATCCACGTCCTCCACGTAGACCTCGGGCGGCACCCGCAACCGCGTCGGGGTGAAGTTCAGCAGGCCCCGCACGCCCGCCTGAATCAGCCGGTCCGCCACCCCCTGCGCCGCCTCCACCGGTACCGCCAGGATCCCCACCGTGACGGGCTGTTCGGCCAGCACGTGCTCCAGCTCGTGCATCCCGTAGCACCGGCAACCGTCCAGCACGCGCCCGATCTTCTCCGGCGCGACGTCAAAGGCCGCGAGAATCGGCAGATCGGGATGCGTCCGGCTGAAGTAGTTCAGGATCGCCCGCCCGAGATAACCCACGCCCACCAGCGCGATCCCCTGCCGCGTCGGGGCGTCGAGCAACTCACTGATCCGCGCGATCAGCCCCGTGGCCTCATACCCGCGGGCCGGGCTTCCGGTGTAGCCGATGGTCATCAGGTCGCGACGCACCTGGGCGGGCGTGCCCCCCACCAGGGCGCCGAGTTCGTGCGAAAAGATCCGCGTGCGGCCTTCCGCCACCCACCGCCGGAGTTGCCGTCGATAGGCGCTCAGGCGTTCCACCATCCGCACGGGGATTTGAATCTGGACGCGGGTCCGCTCGGGCCGCGCGGCGGACGAGCTGGTCGCGCTGCCGGTCATGGTCGCCTCGGTGGACTGTGCCTTGTACATCGCTCTGCCATTGTGAATCGGTTTTCGTTGTGAACCGCTTCACATAAGCTACCATAACAAGGCACGGATGTCAACTGCTATTCGGGGTTTCACACAGCCTGGTTTTCAGCCCTTCCGAGGCAAACATCCAGAATATGGGACCGGAAAGGCCCCGTTTCGCCCCCGCCGCGTCGCTCGCTCAACCGCCGCACAGGCAAGCCGTTCCAACACTCGGCCAGCCCCGGCCCCCGGTCGCCCGGCGGCCGGACACGCCCACCCGCAGAGCGCCGCATCTCCGGCCGGCGTCGGTTTTCGGACCTGTTCCGTGGCTCCCGCTTGTGACCGCCCAGCGCTTCCGCTAGATTCGCCGACCCCGGAGCCTCGCGATGCTGCGCGACCGATACCCCTGCTTCCTGGGCGGACGACCGCTCGAAACCGGCGCCGACCTGGTCGTGAAGAACAAGTACTCCGGCGACCCCATCACACGAGTCGCACGCGCCGACCGCGCGCTCGTTACCGAAGCGATCGGTCGGGCGGCCGCAGCCCGTGACGCCCTCCGCCGTCTGCCGTGCCACCGGCGTCAGGCCATCCTCACGCATCTGGTGCAGCGCATCACCGAACGTCAGACCGAGTTCGCTACCGCGCTGGCGCTCGAAGCCGGCAAGCCGCTGCGCGATGCCCGCGGCGAGATCACGCGGCTGATCGACACGTTCCGCATCGCTGCGGAGGAGGCCGTGCGCATCACGGGCGAATGGCTGCCGCTTGACATCAGCCCGCGGGCAACGGGCTACCAGGCCCTCGTTCGCCGTTTTCCCGTCGGCGTCTGCGGCTTCATCACCCCCTTCAACTTCCCGATGAACCTCGTCGCCCACAAGATCGGTCCAGCCATCGCGGCCGGCTGCCCGTGGGTGCTCAAACCCGCCTCGGCCACGCCCGTCGGAGCACTGCTGCTGGGCGACCTCCTGACGGAAACGGACATGCCCGCGGGTGCCTTCTCGATCCTGCCGTGCTCCGCCGCCGAGGCCGAACCCCTCATCACGGACGAACGCGTGGCGCTGCTGAGCTTCACCGGCTCGCCGGCCGTCGGCTGGGACCTCAAGGCCCGCGCCGGCCGCAAGCGCGTCACGCTCGAACTCGGCGGCAACGCGGCCTGCCTTGTGGACGCCGACGCCGACCTGGACTACGCCGCCGACCGACTCACGTTCGGCGCTTTCTCCCACTCCGGGCAAAGCTGCATCAGCGTCCAGCGGGTCTTCGCGCATCGCCGCATCTACGAGGCCCTCCGGGCCCGCCTGATTGACCGCGCCGCGCGCCTCCGCCGCGGCGATCCGCTGGACGAGGCCACCGACCTCGGTCCGCTCATCTCCGAAACCGAGGCCGTCCGCGTCGAACAATGGGTAGCCGAGGCCGTCGCCGCCGGCGCCCGCGTGCTCTGCGGCGGCCGTCGCCACGGCGCGTTTTACGAGGCCACCTGGCTGGAGAACGTCGACCCCCGCCTCAAGATCAGCTGCGCCGAGGTGTTCGGCCCCGTCGCGGTCCTGACACCGTTCGAGGACTTCGCGGCCGCGGTGCGCGCCGCCAACGACAGCGCCTTCGGCCTGCAATGCGGCGTGTTCACCCGCGATCTGCGGCACGCCTTCTACGCTTACGAGGAACTCGAGGTCGGCGGCGTGGTCGTCGGCGACATCCCCAGCTTCCGCGTGGACAGCATGCCGTACGGCGGGGTCAAACAGAGCGGCCTCGGGCGCGAGGGCGTGCGGTACGCGATCGAGGAAATGACCGAGCGGAAAGTGCTCACCCTGAACCGGGCGGCCGAGCTCTGAGACCGCCCGCCGGCCGTCCGTCGCGATGGGAGATCGGCATGGCTTGGGGTGTGCAGCGGCTCCGCGAGCTGATCGGCCGCGAGTGCCCGCTGGCGGAGGTGAGTCGCGCGCTGCTCGGCTTTGTGCGCAGCACGTGCGCACCGGTCGTCGGCGCGATGGAGGTGACCTGCTCCGACGAGTGCGAGCACGAGTGCGCGGCCGTCTTCCAGTCCCACTTCGTCGAGCAGGCGTTGCCGCCGCTAAAGAGCGGCCTGCGGGCGGCGTTCCGCACGCGCAACCTCGGGGCGCGCTACGAGTGGGGCTCCGTGCACATCGCGGAGCACCACTACGCCACACAATCCTCGGCGACGGCTTACAAGCTGATGATCGTGAAGATCAACTCGCACGTGGCGGTCTGGGACCAGGACGGGCGGCTCCGCTTCGGCCCCATGCAGCGTTACGAGACGGCCTCGACCGCCTGCGGAGCCCTCCACGCGCTGCTGGCCGGCGGGCAGTTGCCGGCCCTCGACGAGCTGCGGGAACTGTTTTGCCGCGACGGCTTGGACCGCATCGGCGTGCTGTGCAATCCCGCGCGAGTCGATCCCGATCACCGCGCCCTGTTCGCATCCGTCGTGGCGGCCCAACTCCAGGCCCGTCGAGCCGTCGAGGACATCCGCAGCCGCCCGCCGCACTCGCCCACATTGTTCCTCGTCGTGGCCTGCACCACGCTCAACCAGCCCGGCCCTGACACCGAGCTGGTCTGCGGCTACCACGTGATCGATCGCCGGGCGGGCGGCAGGGCGGACAAGTTCCTGGGCCTGGGCGACGACCCGGCCGCATACCGACTGGATCGGACGCCGCGCGGACTCGTGTTGCACGCCTGCCCCAACGCCCGGCGGCCTTCGCCCACCGTGTGACTCGGCCGCTCGTACGCCGTCCAAAACTCCTCGCCGCGGCGGCCCGACGCGCTTTGACGGCACCCAGGCCGGCGCCGCGCCGCGTGGAGCCCCCAGGGGCTTCGCGGCCAAGGGGCCGTGCAGTGCGACCGGCGGCCCGCCGCGCCAACCGCGCGGACTGCCATGCCGCCCCGCGTTCGGCTACCCTGTCGCCGGTTTGGTGACCCGAGTGACCCGCTGGCGGAGTATCACCGTGCGACTCAGCCCCGACTTGCGCCTGACCATCGGCTTCCTGCTGACTGCCGCCTGCACCGGTTGCGCAACCCCCCGGTTGGACCTCGGCCGACGCACCGGCGGCAGCGCCGCCCTGTTCGCGCAGTTCCGCGCCTACGACGGCCGCACCGGCCGACCGCTCAACTTCACCGACGTCGTGCGCCGTTGTGCGACCGCCGACGTGATCGTCTTCGGCGAGGAGCACTCCGACGTCGTGTGCAATCAGCTTCAGGCCCAGTTGTTTCACGCCCTCCTTACGCAGCCGCGCCCGGTCGCCCTCGCCATGGAGTTCTTCGAGGCCGATACGCAGGCGAGCCTCGACGCCTATTTGGCCCGCCGAATTGACGAGCCCGCCTTCCACCGGCAGACGCGACAGGGCCGGGATTACGTCGTCACACACCGGCCGCTGATCGAGCTGGCGCGCGCTACGCACACGCCGGTGATCGCCGCCAACGCCCCGCGCCGCCTCGTGCGGGCGTACCGCAAGTCCGGCCTGGACTACCGCGATTTCCGCGCCGGCCTGCCGGCCGAGGACCAGCGCTGGCTCCCGCGCCGCAACACGTATCTCAGCGGCCCGTACGAGGATCGTTTCCTCGAGCTAATGAGCGGCCACGACGCCGATGCGCCAACTCCCGCGCCGCAGCCGGCGAGCGCACCGGCCTCCCAGCCGTCGGAGCCCGCCGCGACCGCACCGGCTGACACCCCACCCCCGGCCGCACCGGCTGACACCCACCCCGCAGCCGAGCCGGCGGCGACCCACCCCGGTGACCCGCAGCCGACGACGCAGCCGACGGAGTCGCGACCGGTCGCCGCCCCAGCCGAGTCGCAACCGGCCATCGCTCCGTCCCCAGATCCCTCGAACTCCCCGCAACGCATGTACTGGGCACAACTCCTCTGGGACGAAGCGATGGCCGAGTCCGTCGCCCTCGCGCGTCGTTCGCGTCCGTATCAGCGGGTGCTCCTGATCGTCGGCGCGTTCCATGTTGCCCACGAGGGGGGCACCACGGAGAAGATCCGCGCCCGGCGGCCACGTGACCGGATCGTCACGCTCGTTTATCGCGGGCGAACCGACGGGGGCCTCGGGCTGGAGCCCGAAGACGTGGGTGCGGGAGATGTGCTGCTCTACGGCGTCAAGCCGCCCGTGGAGTTGGCGGGGAGCCGCGGCGGTTAGGCCCGCGTGCCGTCGATCACACTTCCGGGACCGTTGCCCGTTCGGCTCGCACGGCATGAAAGCCTCTTCGGCTCGGAAGCGGCGTTGAATGGTCCTATAATGAAGTGCCTTTCGGCGATTGGGAACTTAGGTTAGGATTTTTTGTTAGTTCAAAACGGCTCGCGTTGGCTCGTGATCTGTTTCCTTAAAGAGAAACTTTTTTTCGGCGTGTCGCAACTTGGCCGTTGACTTACCGGGTCCAGTCGGCTAGAAAAGGGCGAGTAGAACTGTGAGGCGGCCTCCACCAGTGTGGCAGAGTCTGGCGTGCCATTTGTGGCAGAGGAAGGAGGAGATCCAAAATGCGCGTTGTGGGGCTCTCGAAGCTGATCGTCGGCGCAGTTGCGCTTTTCGCTGTCACCCTTCCGGCGTCTGCCGGTGTTGAGGGCTACCTGTTCAGGCTGGAGGCGCAGAGTCCCGCCGGCGCCGGGGCGTTTTACGTGACCGAAGAAATGGGGCAATGGGAGGGGAACGTGTGGACCTGGCAGCTTGACCAGCCGGTTCCCATCGTCGGGGGCGTCGGACGGAGCGTGATCGCGACGCTTCAGTCGGGGCAGGTGCGGGTTCGCTTGAACCCGGTCATCAGCCTCGGCTTCGCCGTGCAGGCCGGCGACGCCCAGACCACGTTCACCATTCAGTCGGCGTTGCTTTCCTTCCCGCCGCTTGTGAACCCGCTGGCGCAAACCAGTGCGGGTATCACTCTGACCGACTTTGACGGCACGGGCGCGCAGCTCAACGGGCTCGGGCCTGTCAATGGTGCCTATCTGGCGCAGTACAACGGGTTTGTTCCCGGCGGCACCACGTTCCACGAGGCCATCCCGACCATGACGGCCGGCCCGTTCGACGTCGTCGACGCGAGCACGGATTCTGGGGTTCAGTCCATCGTGGGGACGGTCTCGAGCATGAGCTCGCAATTCAGCTTTACGTTGTCGGCCAACGATCTCGCGGCAGGCACTTCCATCTATGAGATCGTGCCGGAGCCGGCGAGCGTGCTGTTGATCGTCATGGCCGCCTTGCTGCGGCGCCGCTAGAACGAAGGGGCAGGAGAGAGGTTTCGGCGCACAGCGCCCTTTTTGGGAGAGGATGGAGACCTATGCGAATGAACCGGATGCGTCAGGTACTTGTCGCCGGCCTCGTGCTGGCAACCGCGACGGCGGCAGTGGCCGGGGTTTCGCCGGTGATCTTCCGGATCCAAGCGACCAACGCGAACGGCACGGCGACGTTTTCCGTTCCCGCTACGGCGTTGGTGCCTGACCCGGGCACTGGAGGGCAGCGTTGGGCGCTTGGTGGCCCGGTCACGCTGGCGAGCGGCTCCAACGTCATCGCCACGTTGAACATGGCCAACGTCCGGCTCGTCGATAATCGCCTCAACATTCCGCGAGTCATTGTGAACTTCGAGATCGCGAATGGCGATCTCGATGCTACTTTCGCCGTCGAGTCGGCCGTGGTCGATTTCTTGCCTATCCCCGCCGCCCTCTCGGAGGGTCGGGCGACTGCGGGTTTCACGCTGACCGATTTCAATGATGGCGTGCCCGCCAGCTTGCAAGGCCCTGGCGGCGGCGCCGGGATCTTCACCGGGTTCTACAACGGCTCAACGGTCTTCGCGAACCTCATTGCGGGTCTGTCAGTCAACAACGGCGGCACGGTGACCGGGACGGGCAAAGTGCCCGCGGTGGGAACCTGGCAGGACATCCCGGTGGCGGTGACCGACATCAGCCTCCGCAACGACTTCACCTTGACGGCGCGAGATTCAATGAGCGCCCAGACGCAGATCCTGGTCACGCCCGAGCCGGCCGCACTGGCCCTGGTCGCGTGCGGGCTGCTGCTGGCCCGTCGTCGGTAGGAGTCGCCCACAGTTCGGCTTCGCCGGAGGGGGGACGGGTTGATTCCGTCCCCCTTCTCTCATTAGAGGACATGCAGTTCCGAAAATGATTTAGGCCGCGAGCCGAGCGGGCAACGTCATGGCCACTTCGGCTCACCGACCGCTCCCATGCCGCGCGCAGCAAACGACGCGAGCGACACGGGTCACCGCAGCCTGCCTGCTCGCCGCCGTGACCGCCGGCAGCGTCGGGGGGGCGGAGGCCGACGGCCCCTCCCCCGCGCTCCTGGTTCGCCCGACGCCCCTGCGGCTGACTCTCGCCGACCTGCCCGCTCAATACGACGTCGTGACCGTGACGGACGTGGAGCTGGCGGACCTCAACGGTGACCGCCGCCTCGACATCGTGGCCGCCTGGTTCGCGACGGACCTTCAGAGCCCCCCCAGCGGCCGCCGCTTCGTGACGATCTTCGCGAACGTCGGCAACGATTTCATGCGCGCGGCCGACATCGACCTGTTTATATACGACGTGGCGTTCCCGCCGCGCTCGGTGTTTCGGAACGGCACGGCCGAAGTCGCGGTGGGCAACTTCGACGGCGACGGCGATTTTGATTTGGCCGTCACGGCGTTTTTCGGCGACGAGATCTGGTTTCTGGAAAATCTCGGCGGCTTTCGCTTCGCGCCCCACCTGGCCTTTCCCTTCGACTTCAACTCGACCGGTAATTTCATCACGCCGCCCCGGGCGCTGGCGGCCGACTTCGACGGCGACGGACGTGATGACCTTGTGTACCTCGTGGACCCGGTGCTCCAGGTCGACGACCAGTTTCTGCACTTCTGGAAAACCACCGGCCGGATCAGCGCCATGTTCCGAGTGGCCTGGGGCAGCCCCGCCCAGTCGCAGGTCGCCGACTGGACGCGCGCCTTGACGATCGGCGACTTCGACGCCGATCTCCGCCCCGACCTCGCCTTCACCGGGGCCCGCTCGGGTGACACCGAGCGCGACCCCATCCTGGCGCTGTGGTACGGCTTCGCGCCCCCGGGCTACTTTCAGGCGCGCGAATGGCCGCTCCGCATCCTCTGCTCCGACGCGCTGGTATTGCCCGGCCCGCAAGTCGCGAACCCGGACCTCGTTCTGACGGACCGCGACGGAACCCGGGTGCAGATCTGGTCCCCGATCAGTCTCTCGGCCCACTACGCCCTCAGCGCGGAGCTGAGCGGCTACGCAGGCCTGTCGCCCAACCGCGGCATGGCCGTCGAAGCGGCAGACATGGACGGTGACGGCCGGGCCGACCTTGTGACCAAACAGAAACTCGGCGGGCCGTCGGACGCCAATCAGATCGAGATCACACTGCAAACCAACACCGCCCCCGGCTGGGTCCGGGTGCAACCCACCCCCATCGACACTTCGGGGTTCCGCAACATCGCGAACAACCAGATCCTGCGTCCCCGCAATCTCGCCCTCGGCGATCTCCTGGGAAACTCGCTGCCCGAGGTGGTCGCCGGATTCGCGGGCAACCCCATCGAGGACAAAGCGCATCAGCGGGCCCACTGGAAGCTCGAGCTCGCCATCTGGGAGAACGGCTGCCGGGGCGACGTGAACCGCGACGGCGCCACCACCTCCGCCGACCTCGCCGCGGTGCTCGCCGCTCTGGGCGAAAACGACGCGCTCCCCGATTTCAACCGCGACTTGGACGTCACCAAGGACGGCCGCATTCTCGCCGACGACCTGCGTATCGTCCGGGCGGACATCGGCTGTCAATGCCGCGACTGCGCCGGGCTCGCTCCGGCCGATACCGACTGCGACGGGCGCGTCGAACTCGCCGACATCCAGTCCTTCTCGGTCGCGTTGCTCGGGCGGCAGGCCTACGCGCTTCAGTACCCGACCTGCGATTGGCTCAACGCCGATTGCAACGTCGACGGCACGGTGGATTTCAACGACATCGACCCGTTCATCGGACTTCTCACCGCACTCGCGGATCAATGAGACGCGTGACCGCCGTCGCCGCGCTGGCGGCCGGCGACCCGCACGTGCAGCGTGCTGCGGGGGGGACGACGATCCGCGCGCCCGCGCCGCCATGCGCGACTGGTGAAGCGCGAGGTGCACCCGACGCGGCAACAGCTCCACGCCTTTAGGTTTCCACACCTCGTTCGCCCGCCGCGGACACGCTAAGCCCCGGACCGCAACCGCCCCGCCGCTCGGACCGCCTGACCGCGGCCAAGTCGGCGTGCGTTATTCTCGGACGTTGCTTCGCGCGGGGTCGAGTCCGGCAGCACGACGCGGGTTCCTGCGCGGTTTTCGCGGCTTTCGTGTCAGACGGAACCGGGTACGAGCATAAAAACGCGTGGAGGCCTAGGGCGGAGGCCGGACCCCTCCCAGCTGTCGGCTGATCGGACTAAGGGTTTCCGGCTACGCGCTTCAGGTCCGGTGCTCCGGGCCGCGCGGGCCCGACGGCCCAGGTCGCTGTTACGGCGAGGATTGGGATTGCCGGTCTTGCCGACTGCAGTAGAATAGCTAACGGAGGAAGAGCAGACGCGGTATGAACACGTCGGGGGCCGCGTTTTGTAAGCAGCGCGCTTGGGACGGCTACAAATGTTTACGGGACACGCGTTGGGCACCACCGTGGTGTTTCGCTTCGCCGTGCGCTGTGCTTTGGCGCTGTGTGCGGCCGGTGCCGTACGCGCGGAGGAGTCCGCGGGGCCGTGGGGAGTCTCGGGCAGCGCCGGCAAACCGGCGGAGCCCTCACCGCTGACGGGCCTGCTGACGTGCGATCCCGGGTCCATTCTTGCGCATCCGCCACATACGAGCTCCAGTCACTACGAGGCGCGGACGAGTGACGTTGCCGGGGGCCGCCTCGTGTTCGACGAATACGCGACCAACGAGCAGGTCTGCGCCGTCGAATTCTGGGGTTTCGATGCTTTCTGGAACGGCACTCAATGGTTCGATTGCACGGAGGATCCCACGGAGTTCGTGATCCGGTTTTATGCCGACGACGCCGGTCTGCCCGGGGCGCTCGTCGCCTCATACACCGTGACGCCCGTCCGCGAGCCGACCGGCGTCGTTTTCCCCGCCATCGGCGAGTTGAACCGGTACAGGGCTGAACTGTCGCCCTGCTGCCCCCTCCAGTCCGGGTGGCTTTCCGTAGTGGCCGTCAGCGTCGGCGGCACACCGGCCGATTGCTGGTTCTTGTGGCAGTCGTCGCCCGTCGGCGACACCCGGTGTCTGCAATACAACATGCAGACGGGCCTGCTCTTTCGGCAGCCGTTCGATCGGGCTTTCTGCCTGCGGGGCACGCGCGGCGCCTGCTGCTTCCCGGCCCCGTCCTGTGAGCGCCTGTCCCCGGCCGACTGCGCCGCGGCGGGCGGCACGTACCTCGGTGACGGCACCACCTGCGAGCCCGGCCTGTGCCGCGCCCCCGGCGATCGCTGCGACGATCCGTTGCCCGTGCCGGCGCTACCTTTCACCGACGCGCGCGATAGCTGCGCGTACTTCGACGACTACGACGTCGCCTGTCCCTTCCTGAACCCCGGCGGCCGCGACGTCGTGTACCGGTACGTTGCGAGCGAAAACGCGTGTCTGCGCATCTCGCTGTGCGACGGTCCGACCAGCTTCGGCACGAAGCTCTACGTCTGGGCGAATAGCTGCCCCGGCGCAGGCCCGCCCCTCCCGTGCAACGATGACGCCTGCACCTCCACCAGCGGCACCCCGGGTGTATCCCGCCTGTGCCTGAACGTCACCGCCGGCACCACCTATTACATCGTCGTGGACAGCAACTCGACGGCCTGCGGCGCCTACACCCTGACGATCTCGGCCGACACGGGGCCGCCCACGTTCACCGGCTGCCCGGCCGGCCTCTCCGTCCCGAGTGACCCCGGCCGGTGCGATGCCGTCGTCGCGTGGGTGCCGCCGGCGGTGGAGGCCCCTTGCGGGCTGAGCGCCTTCGGAAGCAACCTCGCTCCCGGCGCGGTGCTGCCCGTCGGCGTCACCACCGTCACGTACACTGCGACGGACACCTGCGGGCGCACCGCGATGTGCAGCTTCGATGTGACGGTCTTCGACGCCGGGCCGCCGACCATTACGTGCCCGCCCGACGTTATCGTGCCGACCGATCCCGGCGGCTGCGTCGCGACCGGCGTCGTGCTCGGCACCCCCGTCACGGGCGACAACTGCGGCGTGACCAGCGTGACCAGCGACGCGCCGCCCGCATTCCCGCTCGGCACGACGGTCGTCACGTGGACGGCCCGCGACGCGGCCGGCAACGTCGCCACCTGCACGCAGACGATCACCGTTCACGACCTCGAGGCGCCGCAGTTCACGGCCTGCCCCGAGCCCGTGACGCTGCCCGCGAATCCGGGCGAGAACGTCCCGCTGCCGGACCTCGTGCCGCTGGCGGCGGTCGCCGACAACTGTTCCGGCCCGGTCGCCGTCACGCAGACCCCGCCCCCGGGCACGCCGCTCAGCTTCGGCGTACATCCGGTAACTCTCACGGCCCGCGACGCGGCGGGCAACGCCGCGGAATGCCAAACGACCGTGCGTGTTGTTAGCGCCGGCCCGGCGCAACTGGCCCTCCTCGGCAATCGCACGTGCTACGCGCCGGGGGAGACGGTGCGGGTCGAGGCGTGGATGCTGAGCATCCCCGCGAACATCAACGGGCTGCAGGCGTTTCTCCAGTACGACCCCACGCGGCTCGAACTGGTCAGCGTCACGCCGGCGGAGCGCTCCGAGTCGCCCTTCGTCATCGAAATCTTCGAGTGCTCAACCGCCCCAGACGGCCACCAAGGCTGCACGCCGCAAGCCGGCGAGGTGGACGTGGCCGTCGGCACGCCCTTCGGCACCACCGGCACGGGCGACGCGCAGATGGTCGTGCTGACCTTCATCGCCCGCACGCGGATCTGCTCCGACCCGAGCCTCGTCGCGTGGCGTCCGCATGATCCCCCGACCATGCTCAGTGTCGAGGAAGGCGAGGAACTCACTCCGCCGCTGAAGGGGCTTTCGGTCAATGACACACCACCCCGGCTCGTCGGCCCGTCTGCGGTCGCCGCGCCGCTCGGCACCGACTGCGCGACCGCCGTGCAGTTCAGCGCCACGCTGAACGACGCCTGCTGCCTCGATCCGGATCGCGTCGTCGTGGACGCCCGGGTCGTGGCCGGCAGCGGCGTTCTCGGGTCGCCCTCCATCGCGATGACGCCCTCCGCCGGTCGGATCGATGTATCCGGCTCCGTCCCCCTCCAGTTCGCCGGCCACCTTCCGACGGGCGTGCAGGCCACGGTGTTCGCCACCGACTGTTGCAACCTCCCGGCCGGCACCCCCGGCCCCGACCCGGCGCCGGGCCGCTGGACCGAGAGCTTCCCGAACCATCCGTCGGAGGATGGGAGCGTCGTGAGCGCTGCCGACTGGGACGGCGGCACGCTCGGCACACAGTGGCGACTGAGCGGCGCCACGCGGGCGGGCGCGCCGACGCTGCTGTGGGACACGCATACCGGTGATCCCGGCGGCGGGGGCGAGATCGCCTGGCGCACGTCATACGCCGGCGGCACGCTGGAGCTCGATGCGGCGTTACTCGGTGGCAGCGGCATGGTGACCGGCGCGATCGTGCGGCATACCCATGAAGCCTACCACGTGTACGTCGGTGGAAGCGTCGATCCGCTGGCCTCGTGGACCCAAATGACGACCCACGCCGTCTTCCCGACGCTCGGACTGGGCGTCACGCTCACCGCGCGGGCCCGGCTCGCCGGCTCCGGCGCATCGTCGCCGTGGCCGGACTATCCGGACTTCGCCCCCGGCCACACATACGGCCGGTGGGGCCGGATCGAGTCGGCCGAGCTGACGCTCGTCTCGTCCGCGCTCCTGACGATCACCGATGACGTGCGGCCGGTCATCCTGCCGGTCAGCGGCCCCGAGGAGTTCGGCGCGGACGTGGCCGCTCGCTGGGAGTACGGCACCGCCATCGCCGACTGCTCCGGCGGGCTGTCCGGCGCGACCCTGCTGACGCCCGGCGTCGCGGGCGGCGTGCTCACTGTACCCCTGCCCAGCAGCGCCTGCCCGGGCGCGCTCGTCTTCACGGGCGTTCGCACGACGGCGGCGCTGGCGGGCGGCGCCTACAACGGTGCTCTGTTGGGCGACCTCTCCGGCCGGAGCGTCGTGTTGGCGGCGCGTCTCCGCACGAATCGTCCTGACGGCAGCCCGCTGTCGTTGGCCGACTTCGCCGCCCTTTACGGCGGTAGCCCGCCGTATCGTCCCGGACTGTCCGTCGCGCTCCAGAGCGCCGGCACGCGGTGGTTCTATCGCGGCCGCCAGCCCGGCGCGGACGATTATCTGGACGCCACCACGCTGCGCGACGCGCGGTGGGCGAGCTTCACCGCCTATCTCGGTGACCACCGACTCTGGGCTGATGCGGCCGGCAACCCGCCGACCCCGACGCAATGGGCGGCCGCGGTCGCCGCGGTCGAAGCGCTCGAGATCGTCGCGACGGGCGGCGGCGGCGCGAGCGGCGCGTTCGCACTCGCGACCGGTGTCACGGGGCACCTCGATCTGGACTTCGTTACCAGTCGTGGGGCGACGTTCGTGCATCCGGCGGACGCGGGCGTGTGCTCCGCACGGCTGGCCCTGCCGGCCGTCCCGGCCGGCGACGCCTGCGGGCCGGTGAGCGTGAGCTACGCCGCCGACCTTGACGACAACGGCGAATACGAAACGCCGCTGGCCGATCCGAGCACGTTCACCGTCGGCACGACGCCCATCCGCGCCACCGCGACGGACGGCGTCGGTCTTTCGGCCTCCTGGGATTTCCGCGTCGTGGTCGCGCCCCAGAACGCGATCGATGTGACCGTGCGACTGAGCGGGGCATACAGCGTCCCGGTCACGCGCTGCCTCACGTTCGAGCTGCGGCGCTGCGGCGACCCGGCCCCCGTGACGTTCGAGCGGCAGGTCACGTTCCCGGCCGGCACGAACCCCGTCGTCAATCTCACGCTCTTCGCGCCGTGCGGTGCATACGACTGCCTCTCGGTGCGGGACCCGCTGCACTCGCTCCGCGCGTCGCTGCCCGCGCCGGAGCTGGCGATCGTCGGCGGCCGCTACGTCGGCGACTTCGCGGCGGCCGGTCGGCCGCTCGTGACCGGCGACCTCAACGCCGACCACGTCATCGACGTGCTCGACTTCGGCGTGTTCCTGAGTTTGTGGCAGCGAACGGCCGCGCCGCCCGTGTGCGGAACGCCGGCCCCGCAGGCCGACCTCAACGGTGACGGCGTGGTCAACACGGCCGACTTCACGTTCATCCACGGCCACTACCTGCGGACGTCGGACCCGGCCTGCTGCGAGTCGGGGGGGCCGGGTTTCGCCCCGGTCACGGACATTTCGGTCGACGAGCTGCACGCGCGCGGCCTGGGGGCACTGGCGGTGGCCGACCTGACCGCCGACGGCCGGCTCAACGCGGCCGACATCACGGCGTTCCTCAACGGGATCATCCCGGGCATGCGGCGCGGCGACCTGAACTGCGACGGGCACGTCAACTTCGACGACATCGATCCGTTCGTTCTGGCTCTATCGGGGCGCGGCGTTTACGAGAGCAGCTACCCGAACTGCATCTGGATGAACGCGGACTGCAACGCCGACGGCGCGGTCGGTTTCGACGACATCGACGCGTTTGTGCTGTTGATCGGCTCCTGAGCGCTCCGTCCGCGTGCCGGCCGGGGGGTGAGCCCACCGGCCGCGGGGCACGTTCCTCCCGACCGAGCCCCTTCGGCGGGTGTGGGTCGTCGCGGTGCCCCGCGGTGAGACGGTCGGCCGCGCAGCGCGTCCGTCCCGATGGGGCGGACTTTCCGACCGCCGGCGAAGGGGTCCCACCGCCGACGGTCGCGCGGCGCCGCGACTGCGGGTCGGCGGTCAGTCCTCCGCCGCCGCCGGCGGCGGCGGGTTCAGCGCCGCCAGTGCCAGGCTGGCCGGCGTCACCGGCTCCCGCAACCGGTCGGCCACCGCGTGGAGCGTGCCCGTGTCCCCCTCCGCCCAACACCGCCGGGCGAAAGCGATCCAGGCCCGGCAGTCGCCCGCCAGGGCGGCAGCGTCGCCGGGACCGAACTCGGGCCCGCCCGCTACGGCCGTCTCGGCGCCGGCCGGTGCGAACAGTCCGCTTGCCCAGTCCAACACGGCACATGGACGGTCACTGAGCCAGCGCGCCAGCTCGGCGGAGGCGGCCTCCGCCCAGGTGACGTCGAAGCTGCGCGACGAAGCCAGCTTCAGGCCGAACGTCGTGGAAAACCGCACGCGTCCGCCCAGCGGCAGGGCCGCCAGAATCCACCGCAGCGCCTGCTCCGGCTGGGGGTGGCCGAGCACCAGCAGCGGCCGAGCGACCAGGGCGGCCGCCAGCACAACCGCCAACCGCTCCTGCTCCGCTTCCGGTGGTGCGGCGAGGCCGCCGCCGGGCTCGTCGTGCGGCAGCAACACCGTGCGCCCGAGTGAGATCGGCGGCGACCGCAGCGTCTCCGGCGTCAGCAGGACCCGTGCGGCGTCGGCCAGACGCAGGGCGTCGCCGCGAAACGCGCAGGCGAAATCGTCCGGATCGATCGCCACGGCCTGCGTGTGCACGCGGAAGCCGCCGCGGTTGGTGTGCTCCGGGCCCGCATGACAGGCGAGGAGCACCGCCCGGCGGCCGCTGGGAAGCGGCAAGGTCGCGAAGCCGGTCGCGTCGGCGGTCTCGCGGGCGAGGTTCCCATGCGACGGGGCTACCCGCACGATCGCCTGGCGGTCCTCGCCCGACAGCCCCGGGCTGGCCGCCACAAGGCGGTAGCCGGTGCCCAGCGGGGAGCGGATCGACGTGAAGATGGCCTGCTCGGCCGCGACGGACGCGACCGGGAACATTACAACTGATTCACGATCCATTCGAAAGGCTCCAGCACGCCGCGCAGTGCCGTGTGCAGCGGCACCGGCGTCACGCCTTCCTGCTCCGACCCGACCGCGTAGGCGAGCGACCCCACGACGCTGCACGCGAAGAACCGCACCTTCGAGAACCGCGTGTCACACATGTTCCAGAGGCGGTTGAGGTTCGCCGCGGCGAACCGAGCCGGATCGTCGAAGCACTCGGGGACGTAGTCGGCCTTGGTGAGCACGATGGCGACCGGCAGGGCGATTTTCGTGTCCCGCCCGCCGCCCAGCACGCTGTCCAGATAGCTCATCGCCTTCAGCGCGAAGAAATCCGGCTGGGCGGACCCGTTGCCGGCCAGCGCGGCGTCGACCAGCAGCAGCAGCCCCACCGAGCGTCCCAGCAGGCTCTGGACCACCTGAAAGGTCGTGGGCGAGGCGATCTCGGCCGCGATGGCCTCCCCGGCCATATCCGGCATCACCAGGTCCACCCACTTCGCGTGCCGGCCGCGCTTGCAGACCTGGTAGTACGCCCAGTTCCACTGGTCGGCCTCCATCGGCGTCTTGGGAGGGAACATCCGGTACGCCATATGGCTGATGACCGTCTGCTGGAGGTTGACCGAGTAGGCGCCGCGCGGCACCGCCTCGAACTGGTTGGCCCGCTGCGAGAGCATGTCCAGCAGGAAGCCCAGGTACACGGTCTTCCCCGCGTTCGCGTCGCCGACGATGCTGACCACCTGCGGCGCGCGGCCCTGCGCCTCCGCCTCGTGCACCAGCGCCATCGGGGCGTAGCACTTCTTGCACTGCACCGCCTGCGGCGGATTGCCCGTGTTGCAGATCAGGCACGGCGTGTAAACCGATGTGTTGCCAACCGTGATCGGCACGGCTGTTCCTCCGCGTGCGGGCCGCCGAGCGGCCTCAGTCGTTGAGCAGATCCATGGCGCAGCGGAACCCGATGTTGTGGTACCGCGCCAGGCAGGGGGCGGCCGTGCGGAAGTCGCCGGTCGCCTGCCACGGGAAGTACGTGTCAAACGCCCCGCCCCGGACGCTCTTCATCAGTGTGTCGCCGACCACCTTGCGACCCTCTCGGTCGGTGCTCTCGAAATCGGACGAGGTCCATTCCCACACGTTGCCGATCAGTTGCAGAACACCGTTCGGCGCTGCGCCGCCGGGGCAGGCGTCCACCGGCAGCGTGCCGCCGTGTCCCGCCGCCCAGATGTTGCAGCACGTCAGATCCAATCCGTCGCCCCACGGATACCGCCGCGGGGCCGTCGCCGCGCTGCGGATCCGCCACGTCGCCGCCATCTGCCACTCGGCTTCAGTGGGCAGCCGATAGCCGGCCCACTGCACGTAAGCCAGCGCCTCGTAGTAGCACACCCCAACCACCGGGTGCCGCGCCAGCCGCTTGTCGTGCCGGCCCTGCTGCCAGAACCGCGGCCCCGGGCAACCGGTCTGATCCTTCAGATTGATCAGGTGCGGCCAGATATCCTCCGGCCACAGCGCCAGATCCTCGTAGCCGCCGGCATCCACGAAGTGCTGATATTCCGCGTTGGTCACGGCGCAGCGCGCCAGGAGGTACGGCTGCGTCTCGACGTTGATCTCCGGTCCGCCCGGCTCGTCGAAAATCGTCGTCGGAATCGACACCAGCCCCTCCGGCACCAGCGCGAAGCGGTCATCCAGCTCTTGCAGCACCCGGTCCCGCACCGCGGCATAGTCCGGTCGGTCGCGCCAGCGCGCGGGCTGGGCCGCAACCCAACCCAGCCGCCCGGCTTGCAGGGCCTGCGCTAGCGGATCCTCCGGCAGAGACGGCTTATCGGCCGGGCTGTAGTCGGCGCCCCGGATCGCCGCGGCGCTCGCCGCGCCGGACGATTTGTTGCGCGTAAAGAATCCCAGGGGCATAGGCCACGAACCTCATCGGCCCGGCTAGCCGCCAGACCCGATCGCCTTCCGCTTCGCGTCGCGGCAGAGTTTCTGAAACCGCTCCAGCGACTCCCGCGACTTCGGGTCCCCCGCCTTCGGCACACCCGCATCCGGCCGGCTGCCAACCTCGCCGCCCGCACCGCCGAAACGCTGCAACAGGTCCGACCTCTGACTCGCCAGCGCCCCGAGCTCCGCCTCGATCTGCTTCTGAAGCCGCGCCAGATGCTCGCGCGCCGTGTCCAGTTCCCGAAGCTGCATGTCGAACGACTGCTGCCGCGCGACCAGCAGGGCCTGCTGCTTCTCGAGCTCCGCCGCCCGCTCGTTCGCCCGCGCCAGGTTCCGCTCCGCCTCCGCCTGCCGCGCCTCGAACTCCGCCCGCGCGCGCGCCTGCGCTTGCTCCTGTTCGGCCAACGCCGCGGCCCGCGCCGTGAGGGTTTCGTGGTACTCGTCCAGTTCCGCCTTGCGAGCGTCGAGCTCGGCCGACACCGTCGCGGCCTGCTCGCCCAGGGCCACGAGCTGCTCGCGCTCCTCCGCCAGTTCCTCCGCCTTGCGCGTCAGTTCCTGCTCGCGGGTCTCCAAGGCCTCGCCCCGCGCCGTCAGCTCCCGCTCGCGCTGCGCCAGCGCGCCGGCCAGTTTCTCGAGCTCTCTTTCGCGTGCCTGAAGCTCCTTGGGCAAAGCCTCCAGCCGCGCCGCCGTCGCCGCCAGCTCCGCCTCGCGGGCCGCGCATTGTTGCTCGCGCGCGACGAGCGCCGTCTCGCGCTGCTCGTACTCGTCGCAAAGCTCCCGCTCGCGCTGGGCGAGCTGCGCGTGCTCGGCGCTCACCTGGGCGTGGAAATCGACGAGCGCCGCCCGACACTCCTCGAGCACCGCCGTTCGCGACGCCAACAGCTCCCGCACGGATTGCAGGCTCGCCATCAGCTCCCGGCCCAGCGCCTCGAGGGCTGCCAGGTCCACGGCCGCCGGCATCCCAGATGCGGCTGTATCCGCCGTCGACTTCGTCATCGCCCTATCTCCACCACCGCTTGCCCTTGTTCGCGGGCGGCAGTCCGCCCGGCCCGCTGCCGGCCCGCATTTCGTCCAGCAACTGACGGATCGACTTGCGGTTGCCCGTCAGCCGCCGCTTCACCCGCAGCGCGTTCGCCGTCTCCGGGTCCAGTTGCGACAGCAGCAGCTCGTCCTCCGCGGCCGCGTCGACCGCCGGCGCTGCGCTGGTCGCAGGCACCTCGGGCGTCGAAGGTGCCGCATGCGTCGAAGGCGCCTCGCACGTCGAGGGCACCTCCGTCGTCGCCGGGGCCTGCGCCGCGACCGACCCGCCGGGTTGTACTGCGCTCACGTCAGTCGTCGCCGCGTTCAATCCGCAGACGACGGGGGTCGTCTCCGCCGCTCCGTCCCTCGCCGGCGCTCGGGCCGCCGTTCCAGCCCGCGAGGCTCCGCCCGCGCGGCTTTGTGCCTGCTCGGCCGGTGACTCTGAACCGGTCATGCACCCGCGCGGCGGTTCGGGCGAGGGCTGCTCATCGTCCAGCGCGGAGCGAACGCCCGCGGGCGATGCGCCGGCCGCTGCGCCGTCCGATAACGACACCACCTCGACCACTGATTGGCGTGGCTCGCGCAAGGCGTCGTTCGGGGCGGAATCCGCCGCCGCGTCCAGAAACCGATCCCGGGACGCAATCGCCCGGAGCCCGGTCATCGCCGCGCGCATCGCAGCAAGCCAGGTCGTGAGCTTCGCGTCCAGCTCGGCCAGTCGGCCAGCGACCAGCGCGTCGGATTCGCGGAGCGCGGCGACCTGTTTTTCCAATGCTGTCGCATCCATCCCGTATTTCTTCATCGGGCCGCCCGCTCGCCACCGTGCGTAAGCCGCCTTGTGGCAATCTGTAGAGATCCGCGCGCGTCACCTTGGGGAATATACGAAACGCCGTGGAGTGCACGCTGATCCGGCGGCTGGAGGCACGCCCGATGTTCCAAAAAACATGCCGCGGTGATCCCGCAGGCTTGGGGGGGTCAGCGTGACCCCCAAACTAATCGCGCACCTCCGCCGGAGTCCGATAGTCAGGCAGCCTTCTCGCGTTCGCGTTGACCCATCGGGCCTGCTCCGGTACCATACGCGCAACGCAGGAGCGGCGGAGGGAGCACGAAAGCGGGGGGTGCCCCTGTCGCGTCTTGCCGGCCGACTCTCACGGTTCGGCCCCGCACGACGCGGGGCGGCGACCCGGCGGACTCTGCGCGCCGCCGGGGCGCAGGCGGTACGTTGCTGCTGGTGCACGGGGCGCAACGCCCGCGCGTGCCCCTTCGGGAGCGCGAGTTGGGAACTATGAAACACCACCTCGTGGGCACGCTGCTGGTGGTCAACGCCGGTCTGACGGCGGCTCGGGCGAATATCGACCTTGAACTGCGGGCCGTGCCCGAAGCGTGCGCGTCGCGCGTCGTGGCGGTCGATCTCTACGCCGTTTCGGATAGCGCAGCACCGCAGCCCCTGGCGGCGGCGGACGTGATCCTGGTCTGGGATCCGGACGTGCTGCGCCTCGAGGGCCTGGACCAATCCGTCACGTACCCCTACGCCTGGTTGTCGTCGGGATTCCCGAACGATCAAAATCTCGACGGACTCAACAACACTTGGCTGGACGGGAACGCCCTGTACGTCGCATTGGCACGGCTGGGCAACCCGCCGCAACCGGCTTGGGCCACGCCCCAGGGGCTGCTCATGGCTCGGTTCCAATTCCTCAAGTTGCTGCATGGCGTCAACACGGCCGTCACGATGCCGGCGTCGCTGGGCCTCTATTCGCAGACGGTCGTATACCACGGGTTCATCCCGGGGCTCGTCGTCACCGGCAGGCTGCGACCGCTGGCCTTCGTCACCGGCGGCCGCGGCGATGTGAACTGCGATGGGGCCGTCAACTTCGACGACATCGAGGCGCTGGTGCTCGCGCTCTCGGGGTCCGAGGCGTTCGAGGCCGCGTACCCCGGTTGCAACTGGCTGAATGCGGACATGAACTGCGACGGCGCGGTGACTTTTGACGACATCGACCCCTGGATTGCGTTTCTCAGCACCTGACCGGTGCAGGGCGCTCCGCTGGCGGATGCCTACGAACCCCGGCGGTGACGGGCCAAGGAAGGAGACACGGCGATGCGACGTTGGGTCGTGCTATTGGCGGTTCCGATTCTGACGGCTCCGCTCGCGCTGGCGGATGTCGTCGTTCGACACGGGTCGTTCGGCGGGAAGCCCCTGGAGCTGGCGGACGCGGCCGGTGTGGCGGCGTACAAAGCCCAGGCGGCGTTGATCGCGGCGGGGGGTTACTCCAGCACCACGGCGTATCGCGTGCTGGAGGCCACGTTGATATCGCCCAACGCCCCGGCCGGTCCGTGGCTGGTGGGCGGTTGCATTTACACGGTCACCACGGTGACCGGGCTTCAGGACGGCGATATCGTCCGCATCGACGAGGCCACGACGTACAACGTGCCCGGGGGCGGCTCCACGGCGACCGACCCGGCCCCGTTCTGGGTGCGGGTCGGCGCGTACACGCACACGCCGTCCGACACGATCGACGGCTGGCTGATCTACGTCGAGCCGGACGGCAGCGGCGGTTTCAACCTCGTCGTCGGCTATCCGCAATATAATCAAGGCGGGCCCAACGACGATCTGACGACCTCGATCGGCAACTGGTTCGAGCTGACGCGCGACGTGCAGGTGCTGCGCGGCGCAACGCTCCAAAACCCGCTCACCAGTCCCCGCGGTTACACGTTCTCGACCACCGGCGCCGATGGCGGCACGGTCGTCGGCAGCGGGCTGCACACCTCGCCCCCGCTGACGCTCGTGGGCGTCCCCTCCGCGGCCGTCGATGACGACTGGTCGTCTTACGGCAACGGCGACGCGGTCGGCTCGCGCATCTTCGGGCAGGACGCCTTCGCCAGCCCGGCCCGCGCGGTCCGCGCCGTGACCGCCGGTGGCGCCGTCACCGTCGCCGCCGGTTCGTACAGCGGCGTGGTGCTGATCGACCGCCCGCTCACCCTGACCGGTCCGCAGGCCGGTCAGGACGGCCGCAGCCGCGACCCGGAAGTCGACACCGGTGAGGCCGTGTTTACAACCGGCGGATCCGATAACGGGGCGCTGCGTGTGCAGGCCGACAACGTCACCCTCGACGGCTTGAAGATCCGCAACACCGTCAAGGCGATCCACGTGGACGGGCCGGCCGCCGGGGGCTACGGCGGGCTCGCGGTCCGCAACGCGGTCATCGTCACGGCCGGCGACGGCGTCAACCTCCGGCAGCACGGGCCCAGCCCGGCGGCGTTGATCGAGCGTAACCAGATCGTGGACGCCGGCGAAAGCGGCATCACCGGCGGCAACGACAACGGGACGCCCGAGCTGACGGACGACGTCGTGACCTCGGCCACCATTCGTGACAACACGATCATCAACGCAGCGTATGGGATCTCCGGCTACTTGGCCGGCAGCATCATCCGCGACAACGTCGTCCGCTGCGACGCAGCGTTCCCGGGCCATGCCACACCGCGGCCCAGCACCGGCGGCGGCACCGTCGTCGACGGGCTCGGCCTGAGCGGCCAGTTCGCAAACACGCTGATCGAAGGCAACCGCATCACCGGCTACATTGGCACGGCCGGGCTCTTCGACGGCGGCAACGCCGTCGCTTTCGCCGCGGCCGCCCATCGTCCGGATCCGGCGGGCGTGACGTTGCGTTACAACCACTTTGTCGGCAACTACCGTGGATTCCGAGTGACGGCCGGCACGGATCTGGTGTTCACGAACAACACCATCTCCGGGAACACCATCGGCGGCACGAACACGACGGCGGCCACCGTCAGCGCGGAGAACAACTGGTGGGGCCACGCGTCGGGCCCGCTCGACGCCAGCGACGACACCGGCACCGGCGGGCTGTACAACCCCGGCGGGCTCGGCAACCCGGTCAGCGACGGGATCGACTACGCCCCCTGGCGCACCGCGGCGGCCGTCGTATCGCTGGTGCCGGTCGGCGGTCCGTGTTTTGACGTCGGCGGGGCGCTCACCGTCGAGGTGCGGCTGAGCGGCGCGACGGCGCTGATTCGTGGTGGGCAGTTCTACGTCACGTACGACGCCACGCGGCTGACGCTGGCCGCCGCCGTGCCGGGCGACGCCCCGTTCGTGCTCGAGGTGGCGGAAATCATGCCCGCCGCCGGCGAACTGGTGTACGCCGTTGGTATCGACGACGCCAACGGCGGGCAGCCGACCGCCGCCGACACCGTGATGGCGCGGCTGACCTTCACCATCACGGCCGAGTCCTGCAACGCGGCCGGGCTCGTGGCCTTGCCGCCCGGCGCCGAGCCGAACGTGACCCTCTTGTCCGATTATTACGGCGAGGCCGTCGTGCCCGCCCGGTCGGGCCTGCCGGCGGTGACGATCGACGACACACCGCCGGTTGTCACGCTCGGCGCCGACCTCGCGGTCAACGCGGACGCCGGCGTCTGCACCGCCACCCGGTCCTGGACGCCGGCCACGGCGCTGGACGCCTGCGGCGGCGACCTGGCCGCCAGCGTCACGTACGACATCGATCTCGGCAACAACGGCAGCATTGACGTCTCGGGTCAGACGGTGCCGAGCTTCACGTTCCCGGTCGGCACGCACCGGGTGACGGCGCGCGCGACGGACGCCTGCGGCAACACCGGCAGCGACTTCCTGCTGGTCACCGTCGCGCCGTTTAACGAGGTGCAGCTCGACGTCGAGCTGAGCTGGCCGCTGAACGGCACCCGCTGCGTGACGTTCGGCCTCTGGAACGGCACGAGCACTCTGGAACTCAGCCGCACCGTGACGTTCGCGGGCGGGGTCGCGACTGGCGTGTCCCTCCTGGCGCCGTGCGCCAGCGGCCCGTATTCGTGCGTGATGGCGCGCGACCGGCTGCACACGCTGCGGCGCACCGCGTCGCTCGACATCACCGGGACGGTCTACAAAGCGGCGCTGACGGGCGCCGACCGGCTGGTCGGCGGCAACCTGAACGACAGCAAATACATCGACATCCTCGATTTCGGCATCTTCTCGTGGCGTTACGCGACCAACTACGGCTCGGGCAACACCACCTGCACGACGCCTTCCCCGCACGCGGACATCAGCGGCGACGGCCTGGTGACCACGGCCGATTTCACGTTCATCGCCGGCAACTTCCTGATGGCCAGCGAGCCGCCGTGCAGCGGCGCACGGGACACCGAGGGCGCACCGGTCACGCGCATTTCGGTCGCGGAGCTCATCGCTTCCGGCGAGGGCCATCTGGCCGTCGCCGACCTCAACCGCGATGGGTGGCTGGACGAGCTCGACATCGTCGCGTTCGCGGGCGGCCAGACGCCGCCGCTGCTGCCGCGCGGCGACCTGAACTGCGACGGGGTCGTCAACGTCGACGACATCGATCCGTTCGTGCTCGCGATCAGCAGACCGGACGCCTACGCGCTGGAGTTCCCAGCCTGCTCGCACCTGCAAGGTGACTTCACCGGCGATGGGCTGGTGAACCTGGAGGACATCGACGGGTTCGTGGCCGCCCTCGGCGGGTGACGTCCGGCGGCCACGCCGCCGCGCGCATGCTCGACGCCGCCTGCGGGCCGGAAGCGGCAGGCTGTCTCGTGTATGTCGCCGTGACGGCACCCGTGTCCCCGGAAACACCGCAGCGCTCGGCGTGCGGACGGCCCGTCGCGCCGCCGGCGCTCGCGCGACCCGCCCGCGGGCCGGCCGTCGGCCACCGAGCGGGTCACGCGCGGTTCGCCGCCGGGCGTCCGCGGCCGCTCAGCAGACCAGCTCCTCCTCGACGGAGGATTTCGGCAACTGGCCGAGCGCCTCCAGCGCCAGCCGGGCGGCCTTCTGCTCCGCCTCTTTCTTGCTCGGGCCCCACGCGCTGGGGAAGCGGCGCCCGCCCACACACACGGCGATTTCGAAGCACTTGGCGTGGTCCGGCCCCTTCTCATCCAGCAGCTCGTACACCGGCGAGCCCGCCAGCTCCCGCTGCGCGTACTGCTGAAGCTGCGACTTGAAATTGAACTGGTGCTGCGATTCGGTCGCCGCTCGCAGCTCCGCGTCCATGTGGGTCAGAATGAACTTCCGGGCGGCGTCCAGTCCGCCATCCAGGTACACCGCCGCGATCACGGCCTCCAGCGTGCCGGCCGCGAGCGATTGCGGCAGCTCCTCGCCGGTATCGAGGCCCTGCCCCAGGACGAGGCCGTCGGTCAGCCGCAGCCGCGCCGCCACCCGCGCGCAGGTCCGGCGCGACACCACCGCCGACTTGATCCTCGTCAGCTCGCCCTCCAAGGCCTGCGGCAGCCGCTCGTACAGCGCCTCGCAAATGACCAGCCCCAGCACCGCGTCGCCGAAGAATTCCAGCCGCTCGTTGCTATTCCGGCGGTGGTCCGCCGACGACGCGTGCCGCAGCGCCGCCTTCAGCAGCCCCTCATCCCGAAAGCGATACCCCATCCGTTGTTGACAGGCGTCCAGAACCGCGTCTCCCGACATGCGTCGCCTCGCCTCTCGGGGGCCGCTGACGCAAGGCGTCCCCGCCGGGGCGCGTTGCGTGAGTGGCCACGTGAGAACCGGTTGACCGATGTGCGTCGGCCGCGGCGGCCGACCGCGCATCTGAGTGTACCAGACCGCGTCGGGAAATGCAGCCCCGCCGCGGCCGCGAACTCCGGACCGGTGGCGTGCGGCGGCGGATTGTGGTAGTTTCGGACCCAGCCCCAGGCGCACGATGTGCCTGCGGGCGCGGCCCAGCCCAGGAGGTGGCTCGTGCGCAGCAACTCACGTCGCGGTCGCAAGACTCTGCCATTGCTCGTCTTCGGATTGCTCGTCGCCGGGGGGGCGCTCGCCGCCTGGTCGTACCTCAAGCGTTCGCCCGCCACCCCGACACCCGCCCCGCCGC
>Ga0209101_1000316_pt1 | contig 40602 bp, 32 predicted proteins | sample ConPoolayeCmetaG_FD_185481 | JGI IMG/M metagenome (GOLD analysis project Ga0209101, IMG submission 185481) | Hot spring microbial mat communities from California, USA to study Microbial Dark Matter (Phase II) - Cone Pool mat layer C metaG... ...
CGGCAGTACGCGCGGCGACACGCGCCTCCAGACTGCCGATTACGTCGCGTAGTTGGGCGGTCATTTTGTTAAACGCACGCGCCAACATACCCAACTCGTCTTCGCTTTCCACTGCGGCTTCCTGTGCCAGGTCACCGGCGGCAACCGCGGTCGTGGCTGCGATCAAGGTGTTGACCGGCTGAAGCGCCTGGCGGATGGCAAAAGTGAGCAAGACAATCATCAACAAAACAGCGAGTGTAACCACAGTGGTCAGCAACCGACCCAAGACACGGAACGCACTTTGCAATTCGGCTTCTTGTTGCTGAACGACAATCCCCCACCCGTTTTCCAACCGGTCTACATAAGCACGCCAGCGCACCCCGCGATCGTCGGCAAAAGTGAACAGACCGGGCCCCTTCTGTCGCAAGTAGAGCACCGTCGGCCATTCACTTGCGTCAACCAGCTCGGGCTTGGTCACCACATCCTGGTTCGAGTGCGCAACAACCTGGTTGAACTCGTCAACCAAAAACGCTTCACCGGTCTCGCCGATCTTGCCGATGCCTATTTGTTTAGAAATGGCGGTCAACTCGCTGCCCATGTTCGCGACACCGACGATTTCGCCGGCCGCATTGCGAATGGGCGCTCCCATCACCAGCGCCGGCCGACCGGTTGTTCGGCTGATCAACGTCTGCAAGACCACCCGTCCTTGCAATGCCTCGGTAAAAGATCGGCGATTGGCATAATTGCGTAACGCGGCTTCATCGCTGCGGGCCACGTTCATTCCGCTGAGGTCCATCGTCATCACCAAATAAGTTTGCGGATGCGCCGCATTTACAGCCCGCAAAATCGGCTTTTGCCGCACCGGATCCATACTGATCACATCCGGCAAAGAGGTTAACTCTTCCAGGGTCTGAACGCTTTGTGTCAACCAGCCCTCAACGCTGTTTTTAAGACCATCTCCGATTAACGCCAGCCGGCTGTCGGATATCTCGCCCAGTATATCGGAAGCCAACTCGCTGCCCCAAAACGAAATTGCCAACAACATCGGCACCACAATCGCCAGAGTCAACAACGTCAAACGCATCGGCAAGCGGCCACGCTGTACATGCCGCTCGGAAGCCAGATACCAGAAACCGATAATCCCATAAGCCAGTGCAAATGCTGTGCTGGCAACGAGCAAGGCAATTCCCTGCCCCAACGGTCTGATCAAAGCAAACTGGCTGATCATCCCGACCAGCACAATCATCAACAAGATCAGCGCCAGCGTGCGCTGTAATCCGGTCGACCGTTTGTGGACGATCACCCAAACCAGGCCGACCAAAAGAAGCAGAATCGGCAAATTGGTGACGGCGCGGAACAAAGGAGCCAACGTTCCACCCACATAGTCAAAAAGTCCCACGACACCGCCGGTATACTCGGCTTCGCGCAGGCCGGTATAGAGCAAGTGTGTGTTTTCCAACATGTCGACCGTGGTGAGCAAAATGGGCAAAACAACCAATAAATAAATCGCCATCCACCCCCATCGCCACCAACCTCTCATCCATTGGGGGCGTAACAAGACCACGGCAACGATCAGCAACAAAGGTGTCACTCCGGGGGCCACCGCCGACAGGATGATCGTCGGCCAACGGGCCGCCTCGACATCGGTCGCCGTAAAGAACATCCCCAAAGCAAACGAATTCAGCGAGAGCATGAGCATCAAGATGCTCAAGTGACGGTTGACGGTGTGCCGGACATTGAGCACCAAGATGTATAGTCCGACGATCAATTCGACCAGCGCAACAAACCAGGCAATATACTGAAGAGTCTGTGCATTCATGCTTGCAACTCCTCCGGGTGACCGCGATGCTCTTCCCCTGTGACCAGGCGCACCTCGACCACATCTGCGTCGAGTGCCAGCCCCATCTCGCGTGCAGCCGTTTGCAAGATAGAGTTGAGATCAAGTGTCTGACGAATGCTCGCCGTGATCTCGCTCGTCAATTGCTCACGTGCTGCACGACGCTGCACATCATCTAACAAACGCAGGCTTTCGACCGTTTGCGCCAGCTGGCCAACCACATCTGACAAAAGGTTCAGCTCTTCTTCGCTCCAGGCCCGGCCATCTGAATGTAGCCCGCCGATCGCCCCGATCACCTGCCGGTTGACAATCACCGGCATGGCAACCCTATCTTGGGCAACCACCACCGTCCCCTCGACAATGGCCTGCCTAACCTCGTCCATCCGGACCTCGTCAGGCGGTAAAAATCGGTTTTGTCGGTAGCAAAATGCCCGGCCAACCCGTCCCGAACGCACAAAATCGCTCCAGGCCTGCGTCGTATAACGGCGCTGCATTCTATTCATCTCATCCAATGCGTGAACCAGCCGCTCCACCGTTGCGTTCAGATATTCGCCCAGGGCATGCAATTCGCGGTCACTTTCGACCTGTTCATCCAATTCGCCCACATCGATCCGTGCCGCATAGTCGCCGGCGTTTACGCGCGCCAGGTAATCCCGATACCCGGCCACCGTCGTCCGCAGGTGAGCAGATGTTCGCAAGGCCAGCTCACGAGCTTGGTGCTCGGCCTCCATTGCCACTTGCGCTTTCCGGTTCAACTCGTTCAATTCGCGTTCACGTTCATAAGCCAGCCTTAACGTCTTTTGCGTCCGCCCTACAAACGCCCCGATCATCCAGGCGATCAGCAAAAGGGTAGACAAAAACATCGCATAATGGGTCACTTGAAAGATCGGCCCGGAAACCGGCCTCACCTGGACAATTCCGATCGTCTCCAACAGGACCAGGGTCGCCCAAGCCGAAATCACAATTCCGGTGCTCCACCAGCCCGTCCGGCCGCCGCCCAACAGCCCACCCAAAACCGGAAAAAGCATCACAAAGAGAACCAATGGGCCGGTCACCCCACCGGCCAGATAAACGCTGGCAAAAGTGGTAACGGTCAAAAGGCCTACATACAGAATAACGGCCCATTGCAACCGTCCTTGCCGCACCAGAATCAGGCTCACCAGACTCATAATGAGCGTCGTGGAGGCCACTCCCACCAATGACCAGGCCGGAATTGTGCTGCCGGCAAGTCCCAAGAAGGTAAAAAGCGCCAGCAAAGCCGTCGCACCAAGCACCGAAACCCGTGCCACCGTGCGAAAAATCTGCGTTCGCCACAGCCGTTCAGCTTCCAGACCGCCGATTTGTTGCATATCCTGACTCATCTCGGACTCCTTTCGCTGCCCGGTGCGCGATCACCGTCCACAAGCCGAATCATTTCTACGTTCATTTCCCCCACCATCTCGGCATCGAATGCATTACCCAACTGTTCAAGCGCCCGTTGTATGGCATCTTCAACTGTCAGTGCACTACGGATCTGGTCGGTGATCTGGCGGGTCAGCCGCTCGCGCGCCTCCCGACGTTGCGTTTCGTCCAACAAACGCAAACTCTCGGCCACCTGCCCCATTCGCTCGACAACAGCTTGCACCAGCGCCAGGTCGTGTTCGCTCCATTGACGGTCGACATCTTGATCGTGAATGCCTACTGCACCGATCACCGTGCCACCGAATATGACCGGCGCCACCAGAGCAGAATGTTGGTTCTGCGTTTGCGCAGGGGAGAGGACAACCGGACGCTGCTGGGCCATTGCTTGCTGAACCTCAGGGAGCACACGGTCGCCTAGCGGCGCTACGCCCGATTTGGTCACTTCATAGCCGGTCACACGCGCCGAACGCACATACTCGCTCCAGGCACGCACCTGATAACGCCGTTGTGTCGCTTCCATCGACGCGATCGCTGCACGTGCTTCGGCGTACAGGCGATTGTTATAAATTGCCGCTGCAATTTGGTCGGCCATATTTTGCAGCGTCGAGATGTCGGCCTGATCAAACGCGGCCGGCCTGGTGCTCTGAATGGTCATCGCCCCGATCACCTGACCACGTGAGCGCAGCGGCAGCGCCATCTCGGAGCGCGTATGGGGCAAGAACGGATTGTCAAAACGCACGGCAGCCTCACCGACATCAAGTTGAATGTCGGCCTGTCCGGTTGCCACGCAGCGGCCGATCATCGATTCACCGCCGACCTCCAACTTCCAGCCCTGCTCAAGCATCTGCCGACCGGCCTCACCGGTACCGGCGCGCAAAACGGCAAAACGTCCCTCTTGGTCGGTCAAAAACAACCCCACATAATACAGGTCAAATTGCTCGCGCACCATCTCGACCACCTGCGGCAGCATCATCTCGACATCGCGCATTTCGGCGGTCGCACGGGATACCTGGGCCGCAGCCATCAGATTGTGCGTACGTTCGGCAATGCGTTGCTCCAGTGAATCGATCAGCTCTTGAATGCGCGCAATCATTGCATTGAACGCGCCGGCCAAATCGCCGAATTCGTCCCGAGATTGAATTTCGATGCGAAAGCCAAGCTGTTCGCGGCCCAACATCTCGACACCCTCGCGAAGCACTTGCAATGGCCTGACGATACGACGGTCGACAAAACGGATAATGCCATAAACGACCAGCCCGGCCACCCCTGCAATCAAGACGCCCAACACGGTAGTGAACACAAAAGGTTGTAATGCCTCCCACAAGGGTTGCTCAACCATCACATACCAGGGCACAACCTGCAACCTGGCAGCCCCCGCCGCCACCAGTTCTCCATTGGCAGATCGGTAAAAACGGAATCCGTCTTGGACAACCTGCTCAGGTTCATAGCCGGTCAAATCGCGAAACCTGGCCCCCACCATCTGTTGGTTGGGATGAACCAACACGGTACCCGATCGATCGGTAATGTACGCATACCCACGTTGCCCTACCTGAATGCGGGTGATCTGATCCCACAAGGTGGTCAAATCGACGCGGGCAACCAGGGAATGAAACTCGCCTCGTGTGTCGGTCGCCGGCACGGCCACATCGACAAAGGGCACGCCATACTCGGCATAATCAACCGGGCCGACGTACATCTGTCCTGCACGAACCGTTTCCAACCACGGCTGGTTGGTCAAAAGGGGTTGTGGTCTGCCCACCCGGCGTCGTTGTGCCCAGATTGTGCCGTCGGCATTGACCAGCAACAATTCAAACACGCTCGGCTGTCGCTCCAGAACCAACCGTAACAGCGGATCTGGGTTGGTTTGAAAGGACAATGCATCTGCGGTAGACTCCAGATCGCTGCTCAACATACTCCAAAACAAATCAAACCTGTGTGCTGCTTGCGTGCCGGTCTCATCCAATCCTCGACGCACCTGCTGCAACGTTGTTCTCAAACCCAACACGCCAATGCCGAGCAAAGCGAACAAAAGGATCAGCCCAAGCACGCTCACCAACTGCACAAGACGGCGGCCGATCGAATAATTAATCCGTCGATTACGCACCATCACCCTTGCTCCATCTTGCAACGTGCAGATATGCTCACTTGATCACGCCGACAAAAGCCCAAACACCACCTTGAACCTGCAGCCCACAGATCGCTGCCGTTGAAACGTCCCCTCTTGGATCGAATTGCCAGCTTCCCAGCGCCCCTGAGAATTCGCCGAGTTGAGCAACCGCATCCAACACAGCCTTGCGCGTCGGCTCTGGCGCGATTTCAATGGCTTTCAAAATCACCCGCATGGCCTCATAGGTGGTCAAGGCATAAGCAGGCGGTTCTTTGCCAAATGCTGAACGATATGCAGCGTAAAAATCGGCTGCCGTATCGAGCTGGCCCGGCGGGATGACAACGTTGGTCGCATAAATGCCTTCCATCAACTCGGCGCCCACCTCGGCGATCACCTGATCCTGAACCATTCCATCCGGAACCATGACCATCAACTGGCGATTCAATGTGCGCACCGCCTTGATCAACTCGCTGCCGCCGTTGCCCAACGAGGTGCCCACAAACAACAGATCAGGCTGAGCCGCATTCACATGGTCGGCAAGCGAAGAAATAACCTGTGGGGCAGGATTGGGGGTAAAATTCTGATAAGCCAGAACGTGGATGCCGAGGTCTTGGGCACTGATCTCGAAAACACCGGCCACTCCCTGCCCATAGGTTGTGCCATCATCGACAATAAAGACGCTCTGAACACCAAGCGTTTTGGCCCAACGCGCCGCTGCTGCTCCCTGGACCTCATCGCTGGGCACAACACGAAAAAAGTGTCGTCGCCCGGTCGGGTAATAGACCCCCGGCTCGCCGGGGCCAAAGCCCGGCTTGGTCAGCCCAGGCCATGTCGCCGACGGTGAAAGCTGGAGGATGCCGGCCCGATTCAAAATTGCCATCGAAGCTTTGGCCTGATCGCTGGTCGCCGCTCCCAAATAGGCAACTACCGTCGGGTCTTGGGCTGCCTTGATCGCAGCCTCTTTTTCCAGATCAGGTGAAACCGGACTCCCCTGCGGATCGCTGCTATCGGCAATCAACAACTCGACCGCGACCTTGCCGGCCTGACCACCGGCTTGTTCCAGAGCCAGTTTGGCTCCGTTCAGCATATCCTGACCGATCTCCAGGCCGAGTGGCATTGTGACCGCCACTCGGACAATTTTTGGGGTATTGTTGCAGGCCGTCACAACCGAGATCAGCAAGGCCACCACCACACATACCGACCCCCACCTGAACATCAACGCCTCCTGTCTGGTCAGACCCCTTTGTCTTTATTCCATCAATCTCAGTAAACCCCAATTTAGAGTCTATCCGAGAAACCGTACAAACGTCATCCCTATGCCGACGCATAGGGATGCGTCGGCTACATTTTTCGGCCAAGTCGGTTGCATTTTTCGGATAGGCCTACATTTTTCGGATAGGCCTACATTTTTCGGATAGGCCCCTAGCCGGAGAGTTCTGCCCGAAGGCCTCACTCCGGGTGAACTCTTGTGATCTACTGAGAATCCTGTTTGTTCAACAGTGTCGGCATCCCCAGACGCACATACACCCGCGCAGCGTTCAATACCCGACTCAATTCTCGAGAGGTAATCTGCATCAGCGCCTCGATGTCGGTTGCCTGTTGCATCCGCGCCGAAATATCGGCAATGGCAGCCTGCCGATTTGCGTAGGCCCGTGTCTCGTCCAACAAACGAGCATTCTCCACTGCAACAGCCACCCGATCGGCAATGCTGCGCAGCAAACGCACCTCTTCCGACGTGATCCGTGGCCGTTCACGGCGATCATACCCCACTTCCAAAATACCGATCGTTTCGCCGCGGATCAGCAACGGCACATACGCGCGCACCAGGTGTTGGTGACCGCCCTTTTCCCAAATTTCGCGGTCAAAGCGGTCATCCCAGCCGTCAATCACTTCGATCGCTTGCTTGCGCACAATGTCCATCAAAATATCGTTCTCCAAGCTGTCGAGCGGGCGGACCAACCCATTCAATGAGGCCGCCAGCCCAAAGCCGCGCAGCGTGCGCATTTCGTTAGCCTCCCGGTCGATCAGGTTGATCGCAATATAGGTAAAGGCCATTTCTTCCGACAACGCGCGCACGGTCGCATCCAGGGTATAATCCAGACTAAACATGCTGGACACGGCCGTACTCACTTCTTCCAGGATTTCCATTTCGCGCAAACGCATTTGCACCGTCTCGACCAGGCGCGCGTTGGCAATGGCATTAGCTACCTGATTGGCCATTGCCTGAAACACGGCAATGTCCTCTTGCGAAAATGCCCCTTCTTGCGCACTTTGAATGGTCAACGCGCCGATCACCTCCCCCCGGCTGATCAGCGGCAAAGCCATTTCGGCGCGTGTTTCAGACAGCAAGGGGTTAACAAAACGCACATCGGCCTCATCAATGCGCTGCCGGATGTCGGCCTGGGCAGTGGCAATACACCGACCGATCATCGACTGGCCGCCTACCTCCAACCTGTACCCGTCGGCAACCATCTTTTTTCCGGCCTCGCCGGTCCCGGCAACCAGTACGGCCCATTTACCCCCTTCTTTTGTCTCCTCGACCAGAAACAACCCTACGTAATACAACCCAAATCGTTCTTGGGCCAGGTCTACCACCCGTTGAACCAACACATTAAAATCGATCAGGCTGCTGGCCACCGTTGAAAGCTCGGTAACCGTTTCAAGCAAAAAGGCGCGCCGCTCGGCCTCTCGATAAGCCTCTTGGAGGGCCATCTCGGCATGCTTTTGGGCGGTAATATCCCTTGAAATACCGAATGTGCCGACCACATTTCCCTGCCGATCCCACAAAGGAAATTTGCTCGTCAAGGCCCAGGTATCGGGGCGATCGGGCCAGGTCTCGCGCTCTTCCAGGTCGAGAACCGGCTCGCCTGTCTGGATAATCCGCTGTTCAGTCTCATAAGCCGGCCGCGCATGTTCGGCAGTGAAAAAGTCGAAATCGCTTTTGCCCACTGCCAACGCCGGATCATCCAGTCCAAAAAACTGGGCCAGCGAGCGACTTATGCGTATAAAGCGACTTGCAGCATCTTTGAAATAAATGTGATCGGGCAAATGGTCCATCAAGGTCTGCATAAAATACTGTTCACGGGCCAACGCCTGGTTGGTTTGCTCGTATTCCTGAAGCAGCAACGCACTGTACAAAGCACTGCTCAACTGAGCGCGCAAAGATTCATAAACCTGCCACTGTGCCACGCTCGCCTCCAAAAGGAGCACTCCCACGTGGATTTGTCGGATGTACAGCGGTTCTACATTCAAAGCATAACGGCGATCGACAGGCCACGCCGAATCAGGCATCAATTGGGAGCTGAGGAAAATCAAGTCATCTTGCGACAATTCGAGGCGGCGTCCATCATCGTATGCCAGGAGCAAACGGGATCGATCTTGAGAATTGAAGTCCTGATAAACGGAGAGATAACACTGCTTGATGCCCAATCGGGGCAACCACTGCACCAGTTCGTCGATCAAGGCCTCTAATATTGGTGCAGTGGTCAAAGCCTGCCCCACACTCCGCAACAGCTCGGCATATTGCAAAGCCCGGCTCTGTACCCGCGCCTGCGCCAAATGTTCCATTTCTAGCAAAAGCGCCTGCGCCTGCCCCAACGACGCCGCAGCACGACCAAGAATCTCATTATCAGCATCAGAAAGACATCGCAACATATGACGACGCAAAGAGGAAAGAACAAGTTGCCAGGGCAACACCGGCCGCGCGTTCTCGACCTCGTGGCGCAACAGGTCATCTAACAAAGGCAAAAAGTCATCTGTTGACACGCCGGTCAACTGAGCGTAAAACGCCTCGAGCAACCGTTCGGCCCAGCGCTCAACCGGCATTGCGCCTGCCGTTTCAACCGCCCGGCTCATTTCGGCCAAAACCTGGCCGCGATGGGTCATCCAGGCATCTGCAAAAGACTGTTCCGGTGCACGCCGGACGACTGGAATCTCTCCGACCTCACGGATATAATCCGGCTGGCAGCCGCACGACCGACGCGCCATCAACCGCGAAGGCAGAACCGTTTGCATCGGCACGTGTTTGCCTTCGATCTGTGCCAGCAGCAATTCAACGGCTTTGTAGCCCATTTCATACCGGGGCACAGATAGGGTAGTCAACGGCGGCGTACTGATCCGCGCTGCCGCAATGTCGTCAATTCCCACCACGGCAACATCGTATGGAACGCGCACGCCACGCACCTGCAAAGCGTGCAACGTCTCCAAAGCTATATCGTCGTTAAATCCCACGATGGCATCGAATCCCTTTCCGGGGATCAATCCCAAATCGTCCATCATGGAACGCACCAAACCCTCACCACTTCCGCCAGGACCGACATACTCGTGCTGTAAAACCAGCGCCGGATCGAACGGCATGCCATGTCTGGCCAGCGCATCCTGATAGGCCCGATAGCGCGTTTCTTGTGTCGGCGTGTTGGCCCAGCCAGTGGTATAGGCAATGCGCCGATAGCCATGCACCTCGATCAGGTGCGAAAGCAGCATCAACATATCCTGGTAATTGTCTATTCCCACCCCAGGATAGCCTTCAAAAAAACGCATCACATTAACCACCGGCAAAGGGCGGAAATATTCATAAAAGCGCTCAAACGCCTCCCGACTCGACCACCATTCAAAAGTCACTATACCGTCGAAAAGTTCCGGAACGGCCAATTGGGCTAAAATTTGCCTTTGATTGCGCCCCTGCCCCCACTGGTGTAGCGATCCGCCGGCAAAGCAGAGCAAATTGAGGTCCAGGTCTTGGGCAGCAGCAACCATCCCTTGCCATACCTCAAAGGCTTGCCCACCCTGCTGCGTCCACCCCAAAGTAAACACCCCAATCGTCGGACGAGAATTTCGCTTTCGGCCAATTCGTATGTGTTCGCTCACCTGCCCGTCTCCTTCAGCAGCGCGTCATTGCCCTAAACATACCACACCCCCAATACCGAGGGGGTTACAAAAGAATTACAATTGAGCAATCGGCTCGTCAAGCGGCAGGGCCACCGCCGCACACCAACCGTACTCCACCTCAAAGTCCATCAGCAACTTGCCGCGATGAAGGTTCACAATGTCGCGGCTCAACGCCAGGCTCACACTCGTCTCATCAATGCCGGGCTGAAAGCGTCCCCAATGCTCACAAAACCACCGTTTGCGCTCTTGCCACTCGCTGCTCCCTACCGCGATGACCAGAAATCGTGCCTCACAATCGCCGATAAAAGCCGCGACGGTGACATCTCCTTCGGGAATTTGCTCAACCGCAAAGGAAATCAGCCCCAAAAAAGCCTGCCGCAGCAAGGTCACATCGACCGATAACCGGGGCAACCCGGTTGGCCGGCCGTTTTGCCACTCTAGCCGAACGTCGATAAACCGTTGTCGGCCGATCGCCAACACATCGTCGACCAATTCGACCACGTCGGTCGGACGCAGATTCAGCTCGATAACGCCACTTTCCAATTCCGAAAGGGTGATCACATTGTCGAACAGTCCCAAGAGCTGATACCCGCTCTTGTGAATGGCGACAATATCCGCCCGTTGCAATTCGTTGATCGGGCCATCAACCCCCTTGATCAGCAAGCCGGAAAAACCGATGATGTTATTCAGAGCCGTAGCCAGTTCACGTGACCCGGCACTCAGCGAATTCAGACGCACATGGTCGAGGCGACTCAACCGCTGCACCGTTTCTCGCTCGGCCGCGTAAACCCGCGCATTTTCAATGGCCACACTGATCAGATCACCCAGGCTTTCCAACGCGGTGAGGTCATGGCCCAGCAGTTCTTCACGAAAAACCCCGATCATATCGAGCACGCCGATGACCCGCCGGCCAATACGCAAAGGCAAGGCCACCTCTTTCAATGTTCCTTCCGGACCGATATCACGAATCTGGCACTCGCCCGATTGAGCGGCCCAGCCAACGAGCGTGTTGCCGCCTACCACCACCTCACGCAGATCACTGTACGGGTTTTCCCCGCGGCTGGTCTGCAGTCTGCACCATTCACCGACCTCATCCAGCGTAAAAATCGCCACGTAGGTGGTTTCGTAGACATGCGCATAACTCTCCATGATCAGGTCATTCACCTGAGCCAGGAGTTGATCCAGGTCGAGGATTGAAGTGGCCACCCGCCCGATTTCGGCACTGAGCGTCAGCTGCATGGTCTGATAGCGCAGTCGCTGGTTAGCCTCGACAAGCTGTTCGGTGCGCTCGGCAACTTTTTGCTCCAATCCCTCATAAAGCGAACGAAGCTCGGCGGTCATCACGTTAAAGGCCTGAGCCAAAATGCCGATTTCATCTCGTCGCCGCACCTGCACAACCTGATCCAGGTCGCCTCCGGCGATTTTGACCGCACTAAGCGCCAGTTCGACGATCGGCTGGGTCAATTGCCGGGTGACGATCGCCGCCAGGATGGTGGTCAACAGAGCTACCCCCAACGTGGTAGCCAACAGCATCGTCGCCAGGTCTTCCTGGCGGGTCATCGCCGCAGCCTGTGGCTGCTCAACGAGCACCCCTAACTGCCATTCGTCAATCCAGCGATAAGCTCCGATCATCGACACGCCGGCAGCATTTTGATAGAACCCCCTGCCGCTTTGCCGTTTCAAAAGCTGCTCAACGGCCCAGTCTGAAGCCATTTCTGTGGCGGTATGCTGAAGCGAATGGCCCCAGCCGTGCACCACCTCTCCCTGTGCCGAGATCAGAAATGCGCGTTCGGCTTGCACAAAAGGTCCAAGCACCCGCCGATCCAGCTCATCAAATTCGGGCCAAACCAACAACCAGACATCCTGATCGAGAGGAATGCTCACCGGCGAGGATGTGTTATAAAGCAATCTGTCATTATTTAAAGAGCAAAATGTTATTTTACGATCTTGGGTAGTAACAAGCAGTGAATGTGAAGCGATAAAGGACTTTTGAGAGACTGCTTTGCATATCTGCGGCCATTCTTTGTGGTGTACAAGCTGTTGAATGTCGGACGAATCTGCCAAAATCAGGAGGTTAGAATGAAGTGAATCGAGCCAATTTTGAACCTGAACGGCACATAAATCGGCGATCAAATCCAATCGGTCGCTTGCTGCCTGACGCACATCCTGACGCACTTGACGGATGGCAAGGTAACTGACGGCACTCAAGGGAACAATCGCCAACACCATAAAGGCAGTAAGCACAATGCGCCCCAGTCCCCCTTGTGCACCTGCGACCATTTTGGGCATTTGCGCTTTCACGTAAGTCCTATCCCGAACCGGTCTGGCCGATCGACGCGCGTGGACGTGCACGGGCGCGCACGGGATTCAAGGTCTTGGTGGCAATCCGCTCATAGGAGCAGATTCAATGGTTGTTCATGTTTGCTTGTTCAAATTCAGTTTTCGGCCACAGTCCGGCCCAAATCCCAAACCGGTTCTCCACGTAAAGCCATCACCACCTGATTCGGAAAACGGTCCGGGTCGATCGGTTTGGCAATAAAGCCGTCAAATCCGGCTTCGCGAGCGCGACGCATGTTGTCTTCGGTCGCTTCGGCCGTGACGGCCAACACGCGCGTCCCCTCAAAACGTTCATTAGACCGTAGCCGCTCGAGCGTGGCATATCCGTCTTCATAGGGCAGGTGGATATCCAGCAGAATCAAGTCTACACGAGGCAACGAGCTTCCCAATCCCTGAATCTGCCGGCCGGTACGGCTCCAATCGACCGATTTGACGCCCAGGAATTTGAGCAATCGCGCGATCAACGTATAGTTATAGATGTTATCTTCAATGACCAAAATGTGCGCATCCGCTGGCTCGACCATAGGCCGACACTCCATTCATCAAAGCATCATGCGCTCACAACGGAACAGACTCCGCCGAGCAGGTCCAGACCCTATCGCTTCTTGGGCCCCTGCGCCAAAAAGGTGGCAATCTGCTGACCTAGCATATCGACATCCAATGGCTTGGGAATGTATCCATCGCAAGACAACAACGACTTTTCACGATCCCCCTGCAAGACATTCGCCGTCAAAGCAATGATCGGCACTTTGGACATCCGAGGCATTGCGCGCAAGCGCCGGGCAACTTCGTAGCCATCCATGCCGGGCATGTTGATGTCAACCAAGACCAGATCAACCTCTTCTTTTTCGGCCAGCGCTAACCCAGAGGGACCATCCCCTGCCTCGAGCACGTCATACCCTTCAACCATCAAGATTTTTTTGGCCAGTAGCCGGTTGTCTGGGTTGTCTTCGATGTACAAAACTCTCTTTTGCTCCATTTTTCCTGCCCCTTGAAATGAGTTGACATATACTCCTATTCAGTATAAACACAAGTGAAGCTTTTGTCAATGGTACAAGCCATTTTTATGACCGATGTTGCAGTTTGTTTTTCATAAAAAATCATGCTTATTCATCCGGCATTGGCTCGTTACGTGAATTTTGCGTAAAGACGGCAGATACCGGCACTCGTGTCGCGGCAACGCTGATCTCCTCCAACCAGGCCACCCGTGCGGATAGGTCGACAGAGTCGAGTGGCATCTGACCCGTGTTCTGCCTGGAATACAAAAGGACACGGATCGGCACGGAGACAACGGATGTTCACGGATTTTTTATCCGTGTTCATCCGCCCAACCCGTGTAGATCCGTGTCCTGATGTCGGACTGAGCCGTTACGTTACATTTTCTCCAACTCGAATGCCGCATGGACAGCCCGCACGGCTTCGTCGGTCTGCGCGGCATCGATGACTACCGAAATGTTATGCTCCGATGACCCCTGTGCGATGGAAAGGATGTTGATCCCCCGTTCGGCCAAAGCGCCGAAAAAGCGCGCGGCAACGCCGATCCTGGTTTTCATCCCTTCACCGACCACGGCCAGAATGGCAATTTCTTCCTGACTCCAAATCTTTTCCACGTTATGACGCAACATGTCATACTCGAAAGCAGCTTTGAGCGAACGCTGTGCTTTTTCGGCGGCATTGTTGGGCACCACAAAGCAAATGCTCTGTTCCGATGAGGACTGTGAGATCATGAGCACATTGATCTGTTGATCGGCAACCGTTGAAAAAACGCGCGCTGCAATGCCCGGTATGCCCATCATTCCTCGTCCTTCAACGGTGATCAGGCTGACCTGACGAATCGCCGTGATCCCCTTGACGGCATGGCCGTTGGGCGACGGTTGATCGACAATTGCCGTGCCGGGATGCTCTGGATTAAAAGAGTTAAGAATGCGTAACGGTATTTTACGTTCAACGGCGGGCAAAATCGTTTTGGGATGGATCACCTTGGCCCCAAAGTAGGAAAACTCGGCGGCTTCGTCATACGAGAGCGCGGCAATGGTGCGCGCTTCGGGCACAATGCGCGGATCGGCGGTCATCACCCCGTCTACGTCCGACCAGATCCAGATTTCGTCGCTATCCAGGCATGCGCCGACGATGGTCCCGCTATAGTCGCTGCCGCCCCGTCCCAGGGTGGTCAACACCCCCTCCTCCGTCGCGCCGATAAAGCCGGTGATCACCGGCACAATGCCCCGCTCCAGCAGGGGCAACAGCCGTGCCCGTGTCCGCTCGCGGGTCTGCTGCATCAGTGGATTGGCCGCGCCAAAGTGGTCGTCGGTGACGATCAACTCGTTTGCTTCAACCGCGTCAACCGGCAAGCCGCGCGCGCGCATTGCGGCGGCCACGATGCGCACCGCCAGCCGTTCGCCCAGTCCGCTGACCACGTCAAGGCCACGTGGGGTCAGCTCCCCTAACACGGCAATGGCTCGACAAAGGCTGTGCACATGGGTAAGCAGGCTGTCGATCTCGCCTTCGACCTCAAAACGCGCGCCGGCGTCAGGCACGAGCGCAGCAAGCGTGTCGAGATGCTTTTGACGCAACCCCTCAATGATCCGGTTGACCGTCGGCGCATCGCCTTGCGCGGCAGCCTGAGCCGCAGCAATGAGCGCATTGGTCACCCCGCTCATCGCCGAAACCACAACCACCACCTGCCGCATGTCGCCTCCAGCCGTTGGGTGCAGCTCGTTGGTCTGAGTACGCCGAACGATTTCGATCACACGGGTGATCGCTTCTACGCTGCCGACCGATGTGCCGCCAAATTTCATGGTGATAAGATAAGGATGTGCAGACAAAGATAACTCCTTTCTAAACATACATTGTAGCTGCTCGGGGCAATCGCACCGGGGGACGACCACAAAAGAACACCCCTACGCAGGCAATGCCTTGTAAATGGCCTGTCTGACCGTCTCAACGTCGGCGGGCAGTTCCAGGGGGGGGTTGGCATGCCGCGAGATAACATCCTGCAACGTTGATTCGTGATATTTTACTTTGAAATCGGTAAATTTAAGGCCATGCGCGGTCGAGATCACCACCACCCGGTCGTCCGGCCCGATGTCGCCGCGCTCGACGGCCTTGAACAAGGCGGCCAGAGCCACGCCGGTATGCGGACATGCATAAAGGCCGGTGCGATCGGCACGTGCCGCAGCATCGGCTAACTCTTGCTCGCTGGCCTGTTCGACCACGCCGTCAAGTTGTTGAAGCACCTTAACGGCCCGTTCATAGCTCACCGGATTGCCGATCTGGATTGCACTGGCCGCCGTTGGCTGCGCCTTGACCGGCCGATAGTGCTTGAAGTGGCTCAGATAGCTCAGATAGAAGGGGTTGGCACGGGCCGACTGGGCACAGAGGATGCGCGGCAGTTTCTGGATCAGCCCCAATTCTTTCATCATCAACAGCCCTTTGCCCAATGCACTGACATTGCCCAAATTGCCCACCGGAATGACGATCCAATCGGGCACCTGCCACTCGAACTGCTGCACGATCTCGATCCCTACCGTTTTCTGCCCTTCCATGCGCAGGCTATTCATCGAATTGGCCAGATAGATGTGATTATCGGCGGTCACCGCCTGAACGATCTGCATACACCCGTCAAAGTCGGTATCGAGGGCCAAAACAAGGGCTCCGTTGGCAATCGGCTGCACCAACTGCGCCGTAGAAACCTTGTTTTTGGGCAAAAAGACGATGGTTGGAATGCCGGCGGCCGCCCCATAAGCAGCCAATGCCGCCGAGGTGTCGCCGGTCGAAGCGCAGGCAACGGCATAGATCGGCACCCCCTCGGCGCGCATTTGCCGCACTTGCGAGATGAGCACGGTCATACCGAGGTCTTTGAACGAACCGGTGTGGGTATTGCCGCACAGTTTGACCCATAAATCGCGCAGCCCCAATTCATGGCCCAGCCGTTCGGCCCAAAAGAGGTTGGTATGGCCTTCGTACATCGAGACGATGTTTTCGTTGTCGATGTTGGGCAACACCCACTCTTTTTTACCCCACACGCCGCTGCCGTAAGGCCATTCGTTGGTATGGGTGCGGCGGTCAAACAGGGTCATCCAGGCCTGTCCGCTGCGATCGCGGAGGGCCGTGAGGTCATGCTCAACGTCGAGCAGGCCACCACATTTTGGACAGGTATAGATCACTTGATTCAGCGGAAAACGCTCGCCACAGCCGCGGATACATTCAAACCACGCTCGATACATCGTGCCTCCTTCAAACAAGACCCTAAAGGTTTTTTCAAACCTTTAGGGTCTTGGACTTGCAATTCTAGACCCACCCACGTAGCTGGCAGGCCTCGGCCACCCGGGCGACGGCGATCAGGTAAGCGGCAACGCGAGGAGCGATGCGATAGCTCTGCGCCGCTTTGTAAACATCTTGAAAGACAGCGGTGATTTTTTCATCCAACTGCCGCCCGATTTGCTCGGCGTCCCAATAAAAGCCATAGGTATTTTGAACCTGCTCCAGGTAGGAGACGATCACGCCACCGGCGTTGCAAATAAAATCGGGAATGATAAACACACCTTTTTGGATCAGGATTTGATCGGCTTCCGGGGTAGTAGGGCCATCGGCCAGTTCGGCCAGAATCCTGGCCTTGACCTGGGCGGCATTGTCGGTACGCAAGGTGGCTTCCAGCGCAGCCGGAATCAAAATGTCCACATCGAGGGCAAGCAATTCGGCATTTGAAATGCTTTGGCCGCCGGAAAAGCCGGTCACACTGCCGGTACTCCGTTTGTGCGCCAACACGGCCTCGCTGTCCAACCCTTGCGGGTCATAGATACCCCCTTGCGAGTCAGAGACGGCGACCACGCGGCAACCCAGCAGTTGGGTAGCCAAGCGATGGGCAAAAGCGCCCACATTGCCGTAGCCTTGAATGGCGACAGTGGCATCTTGCAGCGGCAGACCGATTTGCCGTGCTGCTTCACGGATACAAATCATGCCCCCACGCGCGGTGGCATCCTCCCGTCCAACCGACCCCCCCAGCGCAAGCGGTTTGCCGGTGACCACACCGGGCGACGGACGACCGACCATGCTGCTATATTCATCCATCATCCAGGCCATGACTTGTGGATTGGTATACACATCGGGCATAGGAATGTCGACCTGAGGCCCCAAAACATGCCCAAGAGCACGAACATATCCCCGGCTCAGGCGCTGCAACTCGCCCGGTGAGAGGGTTTTGGGGTTACACACCACACCGCCATGGGCACCGCCAAGGGGCAAATCGACCGCAGCACACCTCCAGGTCATCCAGGCCGCCAAGGCACGGATGGTATCAAACGTTTCGTCGGGGTGAAAGCGCACCCCGCCCATGGTAGGCCCCCGTGCATCGTTGTATTGTACGCGGAACCCTTCAAAGACCTGCGTCGAACCGTCGTCCATGCGCACCGGGATACGCACATGAAACTCACGCTGCGGCCAACGCAACAATTCGTGAACGGCCCGGTCGAGTCCCATCACACGGGCAGCCTGGGCCAACTGACGTTGAGCAATGTCAAACGGGTTGAATTCGACCATTTCAAATTCCTTTCTTTAGCCTGAACGGCAGTCCATGTGCTCTCACCGGGTATTGCCGCGCAGCATCCGCAAGATCGCCAACGGTTCGCCAAACTGAACAGCACCTTCGTCATAGCCCCAAAAGTCACGGTCTTGCAAAATGTCTTCTGCTTCTTGCCGATACGCATCCATCACATAAGGGATACCTGTGATCCGGGCGGCTTCCTCGGTCAACGCCATCAAATCACGGCGGGCAATGGAAGCAACGCTAAAGTTGCGGCTGCCGGCCATCAACTGCTGCAAGCCGGTCGACATCTTTTGGACAAAGGTATAAATGCCGATCGCCCCCAAAGGCAAGTTCTTGACCTCATCACCATATTTAGCCTTGAGTTCTTCATAGCAGACGAAAATTTCTTCCGGTTTGCTGCCATACTTGGCGACCGTCTTGGGCAGTTTGCCTTCGGCCAACCACTGGCCGATGTTTTTGCCGACCATGCCGGGAATCATCAAGGCACGGCCCATGCAGACCGCTTTGACATAGGGGCTACCCAAGGCCAGAGCCTTGAACACCCCATCTTCGGTCGAGAACCCGCCGGCCAGCGCGATGTCGGGAACGCGAATGCCGCGACGGGTGAGTTGTTCGCAGAACTGATAGGTCAACGAGTGCAGGTATAACGACGGTATACCCCATTCATTCATCATCGGCCAGGGACTCATCCCCGTGCCACCCGACGCACCGTCCACGGTAAGCAGGTCAATGTGCGCCTCGGCGCCATAGCGCAGAGCCATCGCCAGTTCTACGGCCGAATACGCGCCGGTTTTGAGGGTAATGCGCTTGAAACCGAGCTTGCGCAAGCGCTCTACTTCGTTCAAAAATGCTTCACGGGTGACAAAACCCAGGCGAGAATGGCGCTCAAATTCCTTGATCGCCCCGTCGAGATAGGCCTGCTGAATATCTGGGCGCGTGGGATCGGGCAGCACAATATAGCCACGGCTCTTGAGTTCGATGGCCCGTTCCAGGCTCTTGACCTTGATTTCGCCGCCGATGCACTTGGCGCCCTGCCCCCACTTGAGCTCGATGGTATCAAGCCCATGTTTGTCGAGGACATATTCGGCCACCCCCAGACGGGTGTCTTCGACGTTCATCTGAACCAGAATTTCGCCATAGCCGCTGTAATACCGCTTGTAGGTCTCAATACGGCGATCCATTTCCGGCGACTTTTTAACTTTGCCATCCGGGCCCAGTTCGAGCTGTGGGTCCACACCGCAAACGTTTTCACCACACACCAGGGTGATCCCTGAAATGGCCGCCCCGGCGGCAAAATGCTCCCAGTTTTTGCGGGCAATTTCGGTTGAACCGAGCGCGCCGGTAAAAATGGGCAATCGCATCTTGACCTTGATATCCCAACCATAAGCGGTCTCGATGTTGACATTGGGGAAAAGGGCCGTATCAGGACCAGGCTCAACGCCTTCCGGCAACCCCTTGGCGCCCACCGCATAGCCCTGAATGTTCAGGTGCGAATAATCGGCCGGATAGTTTTTGTCGCCCCCGGCAGTGACCTCACCGAACATTTGCGGGTAGAGCATCTCACGGCCGCGAAAAGAGGCCATAAACACCTCGCAGCCGCCGGTGCATCCATCATGACAGGAGGAACACAACCCCGACATAGGAACAACATTTCTTGAGCGGTTAAATGTTCCGGTCGCTTCGTTCGCATTAGGTTGACGCAGATTCATTGTTTTTTCTCCTTCCGAATTTTATTTTACTAATACTAACGTAAAAGTATTTAGATTATATTGACATAAAAATCGTCAGTACACTCTAATTTCTTTCAACGAATGTCTCTACAAAACCAACAACTTGGTCGAGTAAACCCCCGGCAACGCATCGATCTCGGCCTGCACGTGTGGCGGAATAAACTCATCGAGGGTGAGCACCATCAAGGCATCGCCACGGGCGGCCAGTCGGCCTACGCCCATGAAGGCAATGTTGATGTCGGCGCGACCGGTCACCAGTCCCACCTGCCCGATCAGCCCCGGCTGGTCGCGGTTGTAAACCAGCAACTGGTAGCCACGGGCGACAAAATCGAGCCAGTATTTGTCGATGCGCACAATGTACGGCTCATCGCGTATGACCGTGCCCGCCAACGCGCGCTGAGTGCCGTTTTCGTTCAGCGTGAGGGTGATCAGGTTGGCAAAGTGGCCGGCATCGCCACTCTTTTCTTCGCTTACCTCTAAACCGCGCTCACGGGCGATCAATCCGGCGTTGACCAGGGTAATTCGGGCTTCGGTCACTTCTTGAAGCAGCCCTTTGATGATCAGAGCACGCAACAGGTCGGTGTTCATCTCGGCCAGCTGGCCGGCATAGCTGATCCGCACGGTATTAAGGTGCTTGTCGACCAATTGAGCAGCCGCGTGACCGAGCTTTTCGGCCAGTTCACAGAAGGGCAAAAGCTGGGCCTGCGTTTCCGGAGGAATGATCGGCGCGTTGACCGGGTGAGCGGCGGGTTTGCCGTCAAGCACGTCGAGCACTTGTTGGGCAACGTCAACGGCCACCGCCACCTGTGCTTCGCGCGTTGAGGCGCCCAGGTGAGGAGTAAGCACCACGCGTGGGTTATCGAGCAAGGGACTGTCCAGCGGCGGCTCGTTCACAAAGACATCAAGGGCCGCACCGGCAATCTGACCGTCACGAAGTGCCTGGTCCAACGCGGCTTCGTCGATGATCCCACCACGTGCACAGTTGATGATCCGTGCCGAAGGTTTGAGCCGGGCCAGTTCGGCCTTGCCGATCATCCCTTTGGTGGCCGGCGTCAGCGGCACGTGGACGGTAATGAAATCGGATTCGGCCAGCAACCGTCCCAGATCACACAGCTCGATGCCCAGTCGTTCGGCGTGCATGCTGGAAACATAGGGGTCAAAGCCAAGCACGTGCATTTCTAATCCACGGGCGCGACGGGCCACCTCTCGACCGATGCGTCCCAAGCCGATCACCCCCAGTGTCTTGCCGGTCACCTCGACCCCCATAAAGGCTTTGCGTTCCCATTTACGGGCCCGCATCGAGGCATCGGCCGCCGGAATGTGCCGGGCCAGCGCCATCATCAGCGCAATGGTGTGCTCGGCCGCGGCGATGCTGTTGCCGTCGGGTGCATTGACCACCAGAATGCCACATGCCGTCGCTGCTTCCACATCTACATTGTCCACCCCGACACCGGCACGGCCCACCACCTGCAACCGTTTACCGGCCTGCAGGATGGGCGCCGTCACCTGCGTGCCGCTGCGCACGATCAACGCATCATATTCAGGAATAATGGACACCAGTTGCTCTTCACTGAGCCCGGTCTTCACATCTACCGTGTGTCGACTCGACAATAACGCCAGCCCATCTTGGGCCAACGGATCGGAAACCAGTATTCGCATCGCTCCTCCTACCCGGCAAGCCGGAAAAATTGACGATTATTAACAGGGTTGATACGGCTAAAGCCTATCCGAAAAATCGTACCCAAGTGGCATCCTATGCCGCTTATACCGACGCATCGGGATGCGTTGATTACGTTTTTCGGATAGGCCCAAAAGCCAGACTTGGTCAATCCGGTTCGACCGTTAAAAAAAGACGCCTTGAGCATTGTCAAGGCGTCTTTGCACTGACCGGTATAATAAAAAGAGCCTCTCGGTTGAGAGAGGCTCAAAAATCGGCATATTCTGGCGTCAGGACTCTCCCAACCGACAGCATTCCTCCCAAGTGGAGGAAAAAGTGCATCCGGTTGTGCCGGCGATGTTGGAGAAAATACGCCAGGTGTTCACAAACAATCTCTTTGAACGATCCAAACAATCAGACTGATCCTATCGGTTGACACCTAGTTTACTGCAAATCCGCCACCTTGTCAAATTTGCTTCGAACCCCTTTACCTTACCTGTATTTCTTGCGTTCAAGCCGAAAATCAGGTACAATGTGGCAAGATTCAGCCGATGTTCCTCCTTTTTCCCCACTGCGACAAGGAGGTAATTGTGTGGAATAACTATCTGTTCGCCGAATCGGTGGACGATGCATTGAGCCAATTGGCCTCCTTTGCCGGTCAGGCCAGGCTAATTGCCGGTGGCACCGACCTTGTTCTCCAGTCCCAGCGCGGCCAATGTCCGTCCACCACGATGATCGATGTGACCCATATCCCCGGATTGAACCAGATCCAGATGCAAGACGGTTATGTTCTCATCGGCGCAACGGTCACCCACGCACAAATCGCCTCATCGCCACAGATTCAAAGCCAGGCCACCCTGTTAGCCCAAGCCTGCGGCCAGGTGGGCGGACCGCAAATCCGCAACGTAGCCACGCTGGTCGGCAACGTGGTCAATGCTCTGCCTGCCGCCGACGGTGCCGTAGCGCTCTTTGCCCTAAACGCCGAGACCCAGGTCGCCTCACTCGACGACCACAGCCAGGTGCATTATACCTGGATGCCGATCGCCGAAATGTACGAAAACGTCGGCGTATGTACCATTGACCCTTGCGTGCAAATGGTCACGGCCATCCGCTTCAAGCCGTTGCCGCCATCGGCCGGAAGCGATTTTCAACGGCTGGCCCGCCGACGAGCTCTAGTTTTGCCGATCCTGAACGTCGGCACGGTGGTCGAACTGCGCGAAGGGAAAATCGCCGATGCGCGGATCGCCATAGGCCCGGTTGCGCCAACGCCCTTTCGCGCCACCCGCGCCGAACAAGCCCTGATCGGTCAACCGGCAACCGAAGAAGCGCTGAACAGGGCCGCCCAACTGGCTATGGCCGACGCTCGCCCCCGCTCCAGCCTGCTGCGTGGCTCCCAGGAGTATCGCACCGCGATGGTCGAGGTTTTGGTGCGACGCGCGCTCAACAATGCGGTTCGGATGGCGAAAAAGGAGGCGCAATGAAGATCGATTTTGTGCTGAACGGCAAACCGGTTTCGGTTGAGGTAGCCGCCGATGACATGCTGGGCTATGTCTTACGCGACAAATTGGAGGTCACCGGCGTCAAGATCGGCTGCGGCGAAGGTGAATGCGGCGCATGCACGGTGATCATCGACGGGAAGGCAACAGTCTCGTGCATTTATCCGGCAGCCAAAGTCGCCGGACGCACGGTGACGACCATAGAAGGGCTGCGCAGCAACGGACAGATTCACGTCATCCAACAAGCCTTTATCGACAGCTTTGCCTCACAGTGCGGCTATTGCACACCGGGGCTGATCCTGGCAGCCAAAGCCCTGCTTGACGAAAACCCCACCCCTACCCGCGACGAGATCATGGCCGGCATTTCGGGCAACCTCTGCCGTTGCACCGGCTATTATCAGATCATCGACGCCATCGAGTTGGCTGCACAACGACTCAAGGAGGGGGCCAGGTGAAAGTCGTCGGACAAAACGTTCAACGCTTCGACATTGCCACCAAGGTGGCCGGTGGACGTAAATACCCCCAAGATTTCAACCGTGAAGGGCAGTTATATGCAGCCGTCGTGTGGGCCGCACACCCCCACGCTCGTGTGCGCGACCTGGACATCGGCCCGGCACTGGCCGTGCCCGGCGTGGTCGATGTGATCACCGCCCAAGATGTGCCGGTCAACGAGTATGGCATCAATTATTTCGATCAACAGGTGTTCATTCCCGTTGGCGGCACGGTTAAATGGACCGGCGATCGCCTCGCCGTTGTCGTTGCCGAAACGGAAGCGGTGGCCCGGCAGGCCGCCGGGCGAGTCCTTGTCGATTATGAAGTGCTTCCTACCGTCAATGATCCACATGAAGCAATGAAAGACCGGGTGCTGGTTCACCCGGAACGAGGCAGTAACCTGATCAAGCATTTGTTCATCCGCCGTGGTGACATAGATGCGGCCTTTGCCCGCGCCGAAGTGATCGTCGAAGGACATTATGAAACGCCGTGCATCGAACACGCCTATCTTCAGCCCGAAGCCTGCCTGGGCTACATCGATGAAGACGGGCGGCTGACCCTGATCGTCGCCACGCAGTGGCCCCAAGACGACATTCGGCAACTGGCGCATATCCTGGCCTTGCCGGAGGAGCAAGTTCGCGTGCTCGTGCCGGCCGTCGGCGGCTCGTTTGGCGGCCGTGAAGACATGTCACTCCAACCCCTGGTTGCCACCGCCGTCTTGAAACTGCGCCGCCCGATCAAAATGGTCTGGACGCGCGAAGAATCGATCCGCGGACATGGCAAACGGCACGCCTTCTGGCTGGATTACAAAACCGCCTGCACACGCGACGGAACATTGTTAGCCATTGAAGCGCGTTGTGTGAGCGATGCCGGCGCATACGAAAGCACCAGCGTGCCGGTCCTCTCGAATGCTGTTTCCTTCTTGGGCGGGCCGTATGTCTGGCCGGCATGCCGGATTGACGGCTACACGGCCTACACCAACAACGCGCCCGGAATGGCTATGCGCGGCTTTGGTGGTGCGCAGGCACCGATCGGCTATGAGCTTCAAATCGACAAGATGGCCCGGGCAATCGGCATGGATCCGGTCGAGTTTCGCCTGAAAAACATGCTGGTCGAAGGAAGCATCGCCCTCACCGGCAATCCGATGCCCGCCGGCACAGCAGCCAAAGAATGTCTGGAGGCGGTCGCACGCGCCGCCGGATGGCACGAACAAGCCGGACACTGGCACAAGCCATCGCTCGAACCACCTGCCGAGCCATACAAACGGCGCGGGTTGGGCATCGCCTGTGCCTATAAAAACGTCGGTTATTCTTTCGGTTTTGACGACAAATCAACCGCCCGCGTCGAACTCTGGCTGGATGAAAGCGGCGAGATCGACCATGCGCTCGTGCGTATGGCGGCCGTCGAAGTCGGACAGGGCGTGTTCACCGCGTTGGCACAAATTGCCGCCGAGGCTTTGAACATTCCGATCGAAAAGGTGCGTTTTGCTTTTGTAGACACTGCCGGGTCGCCAGATGCCGGCTCTTGCTCCGCATCGCGCCACACCTACGTCTCCGGCAACGCCGTCTATCTGGCCTGCCAGGAAGCATTGGCCCGCCGTGAAGCAATCTTGCGCGCCGAAACAGGCGAACAAGAGATCGTCGTCGAATACACCTATCACGCGCGCAGCCGTCATCCAACCACAAGCTGGGACCCCGAAACGGGCGAATGCGATCCACATATCAGCTACAGTTTCGGCGCCCAGGCCGTGTTGCTTGATGTAGACATGGAAACCGGCGAGATCGAATTGCTCAAATTGTGGGTTGCCAACGACATCGGCCAAGCGATCAACCCGGCAATGGTGTACGGCCAGTCGGCCGGCGGCGTTGTGATGGGCCTCGGCTACGCGCTCACCGAAGAAGTGATCCACCGGGCCGGCCGACTGCACACCCGGCGCTTGAGCGAGTATCACGTGCCCACCGTGCTCGACATTCCGGCCGAATTTGTGGACATTCAAATCGAAAAAGCCGACCCAACCGGCCCCTACGGTGCAACCGGTCTGGGCGAAACCCCCTTGTTACCCGTTACCCCGGCTGTGCTCAACGCAATCGCCGACGCAACAGGAGTCTATCTCGGTCAAACGCCGGCCACCCCAGAACGGGTGTGGATGGCGATAAAAAAGCAAAGAAAGGAAAACAAGCAATGAGAAACAAGTTTACATTCATGATCGGACTCTTGATCGCCGCATTGCTCACTATGGGCTGCGGGGTATGTTCCCTGGTCTCGAAAAAGGGGCAAGAAGTCGTCCAGACCAAAGTGGTTGAAGAAGTTGAAAAACAACTCTCGGCCACTCCAGGTACCAAAGCAACGGCCACCCAACCGGCCAAAACCCAACCAACGGCCACCCAACCGGCCCAAGAAAACGAACCGCCGGCCGGCAACACACTCGCCGCGCTCGAACAGCCCACCAGCTATCGTTACAAACTCATCATTCAAATGAGCCAGGGCGATCAGGTGACCAAGATGACCGGAGAAGGAGCATATGTCCAAGACCCACCGGCCTACGAACTGGATATGGAAACCACCGAAGCGGGTCAAACCACCACCGTTCAGATTATCCAGGTGAACGATAAACTCTATCTCTATGATCCTCAACGAGATGGCTGGATGGTCTTTGCCGCACAAGAAGACAACGCAAGCCAGCAGGTAGCCAACCCGAACGAGCTGGTCAAGAAAGATTATCTCGATGCATTCAAATTGGAGAAAAAGAGCGAAACGGTCAACGGCCAGGACTGCCGGGTCTACAAAGCCGATGCCCAAGACCTGCCCGGCACCACACTGGGCCAAGATGTCCAGGTCACCGAAGGAACCGTGCGTTTGTGGATCTCCAAAAAACTCAACACGTTGGTCCGTTACCAGGCCGACTTGAGCGGAAAAAAATCCGACGGCAGCGTAGTCAAAGCCAATATGCAGATGGACCTGACCGAGATCAACACAGCGATCCAGATCGAACCACCGCCGGAGGACAAAATTCTGGAGGACATGTCCGGCTGGGGAACAGACACCGAACCCACGCCGGCTGCCTCCAAGGGCGAGGCTGCGAAATTGCCCAAGCCATCGGACGCCACCCCCCTTGCCGAAAAGGATCGCCAGACGGCCCAAGAGATGGCCACCGGCGACGATTTTGACTTGTACCAGACCAAAATGTCCGTCACCGAGGTCGCCAAATTCCTGGAAGACGCCTACGGTAAAGCCGGATGGGAAAAAGAATCGTGGTCCACCGTCTCGGACGAAATAGCCCTGCTCTTTTTCACCAAAGGCGATCAAACAGCCCAGGTAACGGCAACCACCATGTTGGTCAGCGGAACGGTCGTGGTCATCGTCTCGGTATATTGAAACACAACAACCAAATTGAACTCAACCCACTTTTGATCTACGGAGGAAACTATGGATTATGTTCAGGTCGCCACCCGCGATGAAGTACCTACCGGCACTATGCGCTCGGTTTGGGCCGGTGGACGTAAAATCTTGATCTATAACGTCAACGGACAATACCATGCCACCGATGAGCAATGTACCCACCGCGAGTGTTCCCTTGAACTGGGCCAGTTTATCGGCAAAACGATCAGTTGTCCGTGCCACTGGGCCCGTTTTGATGTGACCACCGGCGCCGTGCTCAACCCACCGGCAACCGTCCCCTTGCCCACCTATCCGGTCAAGGTAGAAGGCAACCGCATCCTGGTCGGCATTGATGTGACCGACATCGTTTAAAAAACATATCCAGACAAACTGAAGAATATGGAGGAAAAACAATGAAAAAATACGAATGCATGGCTTGCGGCTACATCTATGACCCTGAAGTCGGCGATCCGGATGGCGGGATCGCACCGGGAACCCCCTTTGAAGACCTGCCGGACGATTGGGTTTGCCCTGAGTGCGGCGTCGGCAAGGACATGTTCGAACCGATCGACTAGGTTTTTCGCCTGAAGGAAACGTCATCGAGCAGCAACACCTTTCAAACAAAACGCTGGGGTAGAGGCTTTTTTAGCCGGGTTTTCCACCTCTCCCGCCTAAAGGCTCGACTCCGAAACCTTGTTTGAACAGCGTTGCATTTAGAGCCTATCCGAAAAACATAGCCGACGCATCCCGATGCGTCGGTACAAGCGGCATAAGGATGCCGCTTGTACGGTTTTTCGGATGGGCCCTTGCAATTGTATCCCGCGGCGCGTCGAAATGCACAAGCCCGCCGGATCGGCATCTGGCGAAATCGCATCATCTACGGGTCAGGCAAAGGCCATGTGACTTTGCCTGACCCAACACCGTACTTGACCGACGCATCCCGATATCCGAAACCGCAGCCGACGCATCCCGATATCCGAAACCGTAGCCGACGCATCCCGATATCCGAAACCGTAGCCGACGCATCCCGATATCCGAAACCGTAGCCGACGCATCCCGATGCGTCGGCTCACCACAAAGGCAAACGCATTGTGATCTTGAACTGTCGCCCACACGATATACCCGGCCTTAACAGCAACCGATTTTATCTGGACTATATCGCCGATCAAGGCCGCGCACGGCATTTTTTCACCCTGGCCCCGCTTGACTTTGTCGGCGCGCTGGCCCAACGCCGAACCCATTCCTACCCTCGCCAGGCCGTCGTCGACGCCCTGCGCGCGTATCATGAAGCGTTGACGGCCGGCCCACAAACACTGCAAAACATCGCTGCACTGGCTGCGCCGGAAACCTGGTGTGTGATCAGCGGGCAACAAGCCGGCTTTTTGGGCGGCCCGGCTTATACCGCTTACAAAATCATCACCGCCATTCGCCTGGCCCAACGTCTGCAAGCCGAACTTGGCACGCGCGTTGTTCCGCTGTTCTGGCTGGCCTCCGAAGACCACGACCTGGCCGAGGTCAACCACAGCTATTTCCAACGTCCCGACGGCGAAATCGCCCAGGCCCGCTTCGACTGGGCCGACGAAGGCCGCCCCATCGCCGATCTGCCGGTCACCGCCGAGGTGCGCAAGGCCTACGACGCCTATTTTGCCGGCATGGCCCGTGGCCCACATTGGGAATCGGCGCAGGCAATAGTCGATCCCGGTGACGAGACCGGCTTTGCCCGCTGGCAAGCGCGCATCTGGCTCAAACTCTTTGCCAGCCAGGGCTTGATCGTCGTCGAACCGCACCTTTTGCGCCAAATTGCACGTCCTTTTTTCTTATTCGCCCTGGAACAGAGTGATGAAATTCACCGTCGGCTCGCCAACGTTGCCCAAGAACTTCAAGCCGCCGGCTACACCCCATCGCTCGACCCGACCCAGAACGGCTCGCTGTTCACTTTTAACGAGACCGGCCGTCGCGTGCGGGTCAATGAGCCAACAGCACACATTGCACACTGCCAAACATACCCAGAACGCTATTCCACCGACGCTGCGTTGCGCCCGCTGTTGGCCGACGCGCTGCTCCCCACCCTGGTCAGTGTGCTGGGGCCAGGAGAAACGGCCTATCAGGGCATGCTCAAGCCCTTGTATGAGCTGTTCAGAATCCCTCAGCCGGCCATCATGCCACGTCAGAGCTACACCGTGCTCGGCTACGCCGAGTGGACCAGGCTAAAGCGCTATGGGGTGACGGTCGAACAACTTGTGTGCGGGCAATTCGACCTCGAGGCAACCTATCAAAATTTAATTCCGGCCACCGAACGCGCATTGTTCGACCAGGCACGCGCCCAGAGCAAAGCCGCACTGGCCCCACTCAAGCTCTACCTGGCCGAGATCGACCCGGCACTGGCCCGCACATGGGAACAAACGGCCGAATACAACGCCCGCAACATCGACAAACTGGAAGAAAAAGCGTTCAAGGCGCGCCTGAGTCGCGCGGGCGTTTCCCGGCAGGAACTGCGCACATTACAAAACCTGCTCACCCCGCGCGGACGGCCGCAAGAGCGCGAATTTGCCCTGCCATACCTGATCAACCGCTACGGGCCGGCGCTGATCGAACACCTGTTTGGCGCCGGCGAACTGGACGATTTCTCACATCACATCCTAATCGTGGAGGAAAGCGCGTGAACGAGGTCACCCCCCTCGTCGATGTGATGGCTTTTGGCGCACACCCTGACGACATCGAACTGGGCTGCGGCGGCACCCTGATCAAACTGACCGACGCCGGCCGTTCGGTGGTGCTGGTCGACATGACCGAAGCCGAAATGAGCACCCGTGGCACCGTCGAGACCCGCCGGGCCGAAGCGGCACGGGCCGCAGCGATCATCGGCGCACAGGCACGGGAAAACCTGCACCTGCCCGACGGCGACGTGCCTGCCGGCGGTGAAGGCAAACGCCGCGTGGCCGGCGTGATCCGGCGCTACCGTCCGCACATGATCTTGTTGCCCTATTACCGCGATCGCCATCCCGACCACGTCTACACCAGCCAGGTGGTCTACGAAGGAGCCTTTCTGGCCGGATTGGTGCGTTTTGACGACGGACAACCCGCCTACCGCCCGACGCGGCTGGTCTACTATATGCACTGGCACGAATTTGAACCGACTTTTGTCGTTGACATCAGCGCCCAGTTTGAGCGTAAAATGGAAGCAATTGCCGCCTACGCAACCCAATTCAAGCCCGACGACCCGACCTGGCCGCAAACCCGGTTGACCTCGGCAGAGCATGACTGGTTGCGCCGCGCACGAATGGCCTATTACGGCTCACGCATCGGTGTCCAATATGGCGAAGGATTTCTGATCCTGGGGCAAATGCGGGCCGACACACCGCTAGACATACATTTTTCGACATTTTAGCATAATGGAGCACAATTAACTATGCGTATCGCCATCACATGTTACCCCACCCACGGCGGCAGCGGCGTTGTCGCCACCGAACTGGGCAAACACCTGGCCGAAATGGGCCACGAGATAGCCTTCATCAGCTACTCGTTGCCCTTACGTCTGGGCGAGTTGCCCGACGGTGTCAGCTTTTACGACGTGCAGGTGGTCGAATACCCGTTGCTCAAAAGCTTTCCTTACACCCTGGCCTTGGCCTCCAAAATGGCCGAAGTGGCGCGGATGAAAAAATTGCAGATTCTGCACGTGCATTATGCCATTCCCTTCGCTGCCGCCGCCATCCTGGCCCGACAAATCGCGCCCGAACTGAACCTCAAAGTGGTCACCACCCTGCACGGCACCGACGTGACCATCGTCGGCAGCAACCCTTCGCTCAAACCGGTCACCGAAATGTGCATCAACCAGTCCGACGCCGTGACGGCCGTTTCGCACTGGCTCAAAACCGAAACCTACCGCCATTTCGACTTGACACGCGAGATCGACGTGGTCTATAATTTCATCGATCCCGTCCGCCACGACCGCCCAATTCCGCGGTGCATCGGCCCACGCGAATGCTCGGAACAGGTCACCTTGATGCACATTTCCAACTTTCGCCCGGTCAAACGGGTAACCGACGTGATCGAGGTGTTTGCCCGCGTAGCCCGAGTGATGAATGCCCGCCTGATTATGATCGGCGACGGACCCGATCAATCCAAAGCCATGCACCTGGCCCAAGAATTGGGCGTAGCCGAACGGGTCAAATTCGTTGGCGTGGTCGATCAGGTAGCCCCCTTTCTAAAAGCCGCCGACCTGCTCTTGTTGCCCAGTGAAACCGAGAGCTTTGGCCTGGTGGCCCTGGAAGCAATGGCCAGCGGCGTACCCGTCATCGCCAGCAACGTGGGCGGCCTCCCCGAAGTGGTCAAACATGGCGAAACCGGCTACCTGGCCCCGGTCGGCGATGTGGACAAAATGGCCGAATACGCCGTTCAGTTGCTCTCCGACTGCGAGCGTCACAAACAATTTTCACACGCCGCACGCCAGCACGCCGTCCGCAATTTTGATTATCATGACATCATTCCACAATACGAAGCGATATACAAGAGAGTTTTAGGTTAACCCATTTGGGAAAGGAGGATACTCTTGGAAAGACAAGACCTGATCGAAATGCTCAACAAAGACCTGGCCGATGAGCACATTTCAGTCATCCGTTACCTGACACACGCCTACCAGGAAGGCGAAGACACCCCTTTAGGCTCGATGTTGCTGGCCATGGCCCGCGAAGAGATGTGGCATATGGACTGGCTGGGCGACGTACTGGGCGAACTGGGTGCCGAACCCAACATGATCCCCGGCGTATACCCATACGACCCTCTATCTAACGCGACACTGTTGCGTTCTTATATTGCCTGGGAAGAAAACCTGGTTGCCGAATACGCCCGGCAAGCCGAAATGGTCGACGACCCAGAAATCAAGCGCGTGCTCATGCAGCAAAGCATCGAGTCTGAAATCCACAAAAGGCGTTTTGCCGACATGCTCGAAAAGCTGGGCGAGGCGGCCAATGAACCACGTTGCTTTCGAGACACCGGTGAGTTCTCCTCCACCATGCTCAATCGACTGCAAACCGAGATGAGCGACGAATACAAATTGATGCTCCAGCATCTCCACGATGCCTTTGTGTTCGAAGATGCCCCCACGGTAAGCAGCGAACTCGAATTAACGGCGATGCGCCATATGAAACATCTCTCCCATTTTGCCGAAAGCCTGGCCGAAGCCGGCCATATGCCGCAGTTCATCCCCCCCAAACTGGCCCGCACCACCAGCATCCAGGACGCACTCAAAAACAACCTGGCTCTGACCGAGCAAGCCCAAGCTCGCTTTGAGTCCTTGCTACAAGAAAAAGAGCTGGCCGAACACAGCGGCCTACAAATCGAAGTCAAACAAATCGTCAACCAAGAGGCCTTTTTGGCCGAAACCCTTGAAGAACTGCTCGAAAACACCGAACCCCCCACCCAACAACCACCGGTTTCCGGCACGACAGATGGGTGGACGGTCGGTAGTTTGATCAAAAAAGACAAACTGTAACCCGGAATTTCATTCCGTAACCATCAAAGGAGGTTAACTATGTCCGATTTTTTACTGCGCGATACAGCCCCCCTCGATCAGGCAGGGTGGAAAGCCATCGATCAAGTCGTCGTCGAGGTCGCCAAAAGACTGTTGGTCGGACGGCAATTCATCGAATTGAGCGGCCCGTTGGGCATCGGCGTACAGACAGTGCCGCTGTTCGGCGTCGGCGTGAAAGCAGAAACCGCCCAGGTGACTCAACGCGACTTTTTAACCATGCACCTGATCCAACACGACTTTGTGCTTTCTCTCCTGGATATCGAAATGGCCAAAGCACAAGGCAGCGGCCTTGACCTCGGCCCGGCAGCCATGGCCGCCGCAGCATGTGCCCAAGACGAAGACAAGCTGATTCTGAACGGCCTGATGAACGCCAAGGGAAGCAAACCGATCGCCCTGAGCGATTGGAGCAACCCGGAAGCCCCCTTGAATGACATCGTCACAGCAACCGAAGCCCTGTTTGCCGACGGCTTTTTCGGCCCTTACGCAGTGATCCTCAGCCCGGCACTTTATACCCAAACCCAGCGCATCATGCCCGGCATGGGCCGTCTCCTATCCGCCCTCATCGCCGATGTAGCCCAGGCCGGCCTTTTCCAATCTCCCGTTCTCCAGGCCGGACAAGGGCTGGTCGTGGCCGTTGGCAAACACAATATGGATTTGGTCATCGGCCAAGACCTGATCACCGCCTATTTGGGCAACGAAGAGATGAACCACCGCTTCCGGGTCATGGAAAGCCTGGTTCTGCGCATCAAGCGTCCCGGCGCCATTTGCACGCTGGGCAAGTAAACAGCCGCCGGTCACACAACCATGTCGCCTTGCCACAAAGCAACAACCGGCAATTGATTCTATCAGGAGAATAATTCAATGAATAACGATGCACTAGAGGCACTCCAAAGAGCACTCAAACTGGAGCAAGACGGCCGAACCTTTTACCTGCAGGCAGCCGAGCGGGTCACCGATCCCAAAGGCAAGACCATGTTCGCCTCCCTGGCCGACGACGAGAGAATCCATGCCGGAATGATCGAGCGGCAAATCACGGCTCTGAGCAAAGGACAAGACTGGCTGCCGGTTGACATAACCGCCGACACCGTCGATCTGGACACACCACTCTTTCCACAAGGCCGAGAAGCATTTGAACAGGCTATCGCCACCGACACCACCGAACTGGAAGCATTGGCTTTTGCGCTCAAGATCGAAAATGACAGCTTTGAGCTGTACGCCCAAATGGCCATTCAAGCCGATGACCTCAACGCCCGACAGATGTATCAATATCTGGCTGCCGCCGAACGCACTCACTTTAACCTGCTGATGAGCAACTACGAAAGCCTGTCCACCATGGGCGGCTGGGTCTAGACGCCCCCATAGTGCAGAAAACCCCGAGGAGCCGACGTATCCCTCTGCGTCGGCAATCCTTGGGGTTTTCTTTTTACAAACTGTAGGGACAGGCCTTGGGCCTGCCCAGGACTTGAGATCATGCAACTCACACCAAGGGTGTGTGTTTCAATTATGATTGAAATAATTCAGCTGGATTCTGGCAATTTCGGGAGTTGAGACTTCGGCCGGTCTACATCTGGTGGTCAAAATCCGGTTAAAGCCTCGACTCCACCAGACATAGATTTGCCAGCGTCCAGTAATTCAACCGGTCAGGAAAGGAGTGTCGAGCAATGGTCCACATCGTCACCGATACCACATCGGGCTTGCCCCAAGAGATTGCCAAAAAATACGGCATCCCGGTCATTCCACAGGTGATCAATTTTGGCACCGAATCCTACCTCGAATGCGAAGAAATGGACTCGAAAATGTTTATGGACAAGCTCTTGTCCTCGACCGAATTGCCACGCACAGCTGCACCACCTCCCGAACTCTTTCACCCGCACTTTGAACGCCTTGCCGCCGACGGCGAGCCGATTTTATGCCTTCACCCGTCAACCAAACTGAGCGGCACGGTCCGATCGGCCACGATCGCCAAAGCCGAGTTTCCTCAGGCCGATATTCGCATTATGGACACCGAAACCATCGGCGGGCCGCTGGCCTGGATGGTGATCCGCGCCGCCGAATGGGCCGCCGAAGGCATTGACGCCGACACGATCTGGACCCGGCTGGAAGATATGAAAGCGCGCTCACGTGTTTATTTTACCGTCGATACACTTGAATATCTCCAGCGAGGTGGACGCATCGGCGGGGCCAAAGCCCTGCTGGGCAATCTGCTGCAAATTCGGCCGATCCTGACCATCAAAGAGGGACAAATCGAACCGCTGACCAACGAACGGACACGCAAACGCGCGCTCAAGCGCATTGTCGAGCTGGCTTGCGAGCTGGCCCCCCGCAACCGCGATCCGATGTTTTCGATCATGCACGCTGCCGCGCCAGATGTCGCCCAAGAACTGGCCCAAGAAATCGGCGGCCTGTTCGGTAACGCACACATCTTGATCATGGACCTGGTGCCGGCCATTGTCACCCATGGCGGCCCCGGTGCAATGGGAGTAAGTTTTTTCGCCTAAACGGAAAGGAGCAAAAGACATGGTGCAAATCTTCAAGATCGACACAAGCCGACGTCCCGATGCGCGCGACTTTGTGCGTTTCCAGTTCGACCTCTATCGCGATTCTCCCTATTGGGTGCCTCCTATGCTCTCAGATGCCTATCGGCAAATCGACCGACGGCGCAACCCCTATTTCCAGCACTCCGATGCCGACTTTTTCTTGGCCCGACAGGGCAAAGAAGTGGTCGGGCGCATCGCGGTGCTCGAAAACCGCAATTACATCAATCACCACAAAAAGCCTGACGGATTTTTTTATCTTTTTGAGACAATCAACGATCAAAGCGTGGTCAATGCGCTCTACGACGCCGCTTTTGAGTGGTGTCGCCAACGCGGGCTCAAGCGGATCATCGGCCCCAAGGGGTTTACCGTCTTTGAGGGGTACGGCATGCTGCGCGAAGGGTTTGAGTATTTGCCGGCTATGGGCGTGCCTTACAACCATCCCTACTATTGCCCGCTCACCGAAGCGGTTGGCTTTGAAAAAGAGATCGACTTTACCTCATTTCGCGTCCAGGCAAACAAATTCGAACTGCCCGAGCGGATCGCACGACTGGCCGAAAAGGTACAGGAGCGACGCGGCCTCAAGGTGCGCAATTTCACCACCAAAGCCGAGATTCGTGCCGCCGTACCCGAGATCGTCAAAACGTATAACGAGGTGTTTGTCGAAAATTGGGAATACGTACCGGTGACTCAAGCCGAAGCCGATATGGTCGCCGCACAAATGCTCCAGATCACCCGCCCCGAAATGGTCAAAGTGATCACCCACAACGACCAGATTGTCGGCTTTTTGCTGGCCTTTCTCAACATCGGCAAAGCGATGCAAAAAGCGCGTGGCCGGCTCTTTCCGTTGGGTTGGTATTACATTTTGCGCGAATTGCGGCGCACGCGCATCGTCGATGTCAACGGCATGGGAATTTTGGAGGAATATCGTGGCCTGGGCGGCAACGTGATCCTGTATCACGAACTGTACAAGTCCATCGGCCACGGCCTCTTTGATGAAGGAGAAATGGTGCAAATGGCCGATTGGGTCGTACGTATGCTATCCGACGCCCACACCCTCGGCGGAAAGCTGTGCAAAGTACACCGCGTATACCGCCGCGACCTCTAATCCAAGAGACCCTAAAGGTTTGAAAAACCTTTAGGGTCTTTCGATAATGCGGTATGAACTGGACAACTCGGCATTGACCGAAGCCATCGCACTGCAATACTTGGTCTCCGACAATTCGATCGCCCGCTCGACATCGGCCGATTTGATCTCCTTGCCATAGACCACATATTCGACATGAACTTTGGTATACCGCTTGGGGTGTTCCTCGGCACGCTCACCGCTCAGGTTGATCTCTAAACCGCTAACCTGAGCGCGTTTTTTCTGCAAGATGCTGATCACATCCATCGCCGTACAACCGCCGATGCCCAACAGCAACAGTTCCATCGGTGACGGGCCACTCCCCCCTTCGTGGCTGTCCAACACCACTGCCGGGCCATCGCCTACACGCCCCACAAATTGCAGTCCGTCTATCCATTTCAAAGTTGCGGTCACCGTCATTTCTACCCCCTTGATCAAGATCAAAAATCGACCATTTCTCTTTTACCCTATTATATACCGCTTTGAAGCCGATTCAAATTGCCGCCCCATACGGGCTTTCGAAGCAAATCCCAATCTGGAGACGGCGTCGAGGCTTTAGCCAGCACAAATGTGGCTTAACCGGCCGAAACCTCGACTCCAGCCTCGATTCAGCAGGAAAAGCAGCATCGGCATAGCCCTGATCGCTTCTGCTTCGAACACCCCACAAAAAACCTTGAGCAAATCGTCCTACTCTCGAACCAAAATGCCGATCTTCGGCAGCCGTTCAAGCAGGTCAGCATTATGCGGAGCCTGATCGAGCGCACCGGTCAAATCTGTACCGGCCACATGCCGGGCCTGATGGCGTCCGTTTCTCCACAAAAAACTACCAGAAGCATCGTAAACATACCCTTGAAAGGCAAAATAAGCCGGAGCACCATCCTTGCCATCATACCTGGCCAATTCTTGAAGGGTAAACCGTCGCATTTCATCTCCTAAAACGATGTGAACACGCTCCCACGGGTCAAGGCCTGCGGGAGCGTGTTCGGGCAGATGACCGTCAAACGACCGGTGTTCAGGGCATAAACGGACGCACAAAGGGCGAGGTTTCACCCTGACGCATAAAGTGACCCGACGGCCCTTCACCGAGGAATTCAGAAAACCACGATTCGTGTTCGATTTCTTCGTTCAGAATAGCCAGTGCCAGGGCGTAGGTACGATGGTCCTTACCGGCGGTGAGATTGCAAATGTGGGTATATCCGCGCACAGCACATCGCTCGGCATTAACCAACACCTGCAAAATCGCTTTGACATCGGTCGGATCGTCGGGCAGCCTGGCCGGAGAACAGGCCGACATATCGTGAAAGACTTTGAGATCCTCGGGCAGCTTGCCACCTAATTCATAGATGCGCGGCACCAAAGCTTCAAAGTGATTACGGTCTTCAATGCGTGCGGCTTCGGCAATCGCCTTGATCCCCTCACCTTCCAAACCGATCAGATTGGCGCGCAAGATGGTGTAATAATAGAATGTGGTTAATTCTGCAGCTGCGTTGGTAACCAACAATTCAAGCAGTTCATCAACGTTGATCCCTGCCTTTTCAACCATTTCTCGTGCAACTCGAGCCATTGTTTTTCCTTTCTCTTGTTTCACAAAATACACTAAAAACTAACTAATAATAATTGTAACATAGAAATTTAATTTTGTCAATAATAATTTTCTAATTTCAGAGGCAATCCAACCTGACAACAGCGATTTTCGAGTATTGGCTTGCCAAAATTCACACTTTGTGGTATAGTTTTGTCCGTCGCGGACGAGGGTATTACTCTGCCCTCGTTCTTTTCTGCTCCTGACAAGCGATCAGGAGTAATCCCGTAGAAAGGAGGACAACCGCGAAATGCATCCGTACGAAGTCGCACTGATCATTCGTCCAGAAGTGGATGAAGCAGGGCAAAATGCCTTGATCGAGCGCCTGAGTGAAATCCTTTCGGCGGATGGGGGGCAGGTCGATAAAGTAGAGACCTGGGGACGGCGCACGCTGGCCTACCCCATCAAAAAAGCTCAGGAAGGGTTTTATTATTTCATTCAGGGACAATTTGCGCCCACGGTGCTGCCGGAAGCCGAACGGACAATGAAGCTGTCCGAAAACGTCCTGCGGTACATGATTCTCCGTCAAGATTAGGCGAGGTTGGCCTATGGCACAAGGATACAACAAAGTTGTACTGGTCGGCTACCTGGGACGCGCCCCAGAAATGCGCTACACGCCACGTGGTAAACCGGTCACCTCGTTCAGCATCGTCTCCACACAAACCTGCCTGACTGCAGAGGGGACACGCCACGAGGAGGTTAACTGGTTTAACGTGGTTGCCTGGGGTGCACTGGCCGAGACGTGCAAAAACAGCTTACAAAAAGGTCAGCACGTGCTCATCGAAGGCCGTCTCAAGAACCGCCATTGGGTCGACGACAATCAGATCGAACGCAGTTGCGCCGAAGTGGTCGCTGCCCATCTGGTGCCGTTGAATGCCGAACAACCCAATCTCGAATAGTCTGTCCGTTTAATTTATCTGAAAGAAATCCAGGCAATTTGGAGGAGGTTTTCAATTGTCCGAGAACAATCGAAGCAGTGATCGCCGTGAGGGTGAGGATACCCAGCGGCAAGCCAGGCAACGACAAAATCTGCATGCCCATAAAAAGACCGGCTGCTCGCAGCGTTGCGTCGGTCGTCAGGGCACGCCAATCAGTTATAAAGAGATCAAACTTCTTGAGAATTATATGACGCGCAGCGGAAAAATCCGTCCTCGTCGGCAAACCGGCAATTGCGCCAAGCACCAACGTCAGCTTGCCCTGGCGATCAAGCGGGCGCGATATTTGGCCCTGTTGCCCTATGCCCCATCGCACAACTTTACCACGAACCAATAGGCCGCGCCCGTCTACGTCAAATTTGCTTTGACCGCAATCAGGTCAACCCGGTGCGGGCACAGACACATTGGCAGTTCTGTGCCCGCATTTCCGTAATCAAATGCAGCAGGAGTAGATTATGGCTAAAGCCAAGCCAGGTCCGGCTCAACCAACCAAAAAACAGCTCTCGCGCCGTCACCGTGAAGAAAAACAACTGCGCTTAATCTGGATGATCACCGGTGCAACGTCGGCCTTGATTGTGATCATTCTCATTTTAGGGTTGGTCTTGCAAAACACCCAGGTTGTGGCAAGCGTCAACGGCGAAAAAATCCGTTTGTCCGATTATCAAAAGCGCGCCCGTTTTGAATACTATTATCTGATCAACGCAGGGGTCATCCAGGAAGGGGCAATCGACCAACTCAGTTCAACACAACGCGAATCGTTTTTCAAAAACATCACCGACGAGATGGTCAACGAATTGCTGGTCCGTCAGGAAGCGCAAAAACTGGGTCTGACCGTCAGCGCGGAAGAAGTGCAGACCGAGATCGAACAAACATGGTTCCAGCACTACCGCATTCCGCCAACCCCCACCCCGACGCCTACCATCGATCCTCAGTCGACACCTACACCGACCGTCGATCCGGCAGCAACGCCAACTCCCGAAGTCACGCCGTCGCCAACCGCAACGCCGGACACCGAAGAAGCCTTTCAGGCCAGGTATCAAGAATTTACAAAGAATGTGCTTAAACGTTCTGGAATTTCTGAACAAGCTTTCCGCCGCATCGTCGAAACCGGCTTGTTAAAGAACAAGTTGCAAAAAGCATTGATCACCGACATTCCCACCGAAGAAGAGCAGGTCTGGCTGCGTTACATTCCAACGCAAAATGAAGAAGCCGCCCGTCTCAAGATACAAGACCTGAACGCCGGTGTCGAGACGCAAGTGCATGCGCGACACATCCTGGTGGCCACGCAAGCCGAAGCTGAACAAGTCATCAACCGGCTAAAAGAGGGCGAAGATTTTGCCACCCTCGCCGCCGAATTGTCGACCGATACCAGCAACAAGGACCAGGGAGGTGATCTGGGCTGGTTTGGCCGTGGACAGATGGTCGCCGAATTTGAAAAAGCCGCCTTTAATGGCGAGATTGGCCTGTATCCCTTTCCGGTGAAAACCAGTTATGGCTTTCACGTGCTCGAGATTTTAGGCAAAGAAGAGCGTCCCATTGACCGGGAAAAAGCGATGTATGACCTCGGTTGGAACAGCCGAGATGACCTGGATGACCGGTTTGGGCCACTCTTTACGGAAGCGGCTTTTTCGGCCGAAATCGGCTTGATCCAAGAGCCGGTGCCGACCGAATACAACATTGCTGTGGTCGAGGTATTGGGACACGAAATTCGTCAATTGAGCGAGGCCGAACAAGAACAACGTCGCGCCAAACTGTTCCAAAGCAAGCTGGATGAGATTCGCAAAAATGCCGACATCCGCGATTTTTGGGGCGTTGATATGATTCCACGCCTGTAATGGCCGACAGGAATAAAAAGGCCCTGCCACCTTGAAGCGTGGCAGGGCCTTTTTTATACTGTAGCGCATGCGGGATTCGAACCCGCGGTCTCCACCTTGAGAGGGTGGCATCCTGGGCCGCTAGACGAATGCGCCACAATGGGGAGGATTATATCCCAAAGCAGGAGGCTTGTCAAATCAAATTGCCCCTCCAGGCAAAACGAAATAAACCGGT